>Ga0310695_10002247_pt1 | contig 41497 bp, 36 predicted proteins | sample RumenRJG_04DNA_FD_203882 | JGI IMG/M metagenome (GOLD analysis project Ga0310695, IMG submission 203882) | Bovine rumen microbial communities from Lethbridge, Alberta, Canada - RJG_04 (v2) (version 2) | ecosystem: Host-associated > Mammals > Digestive system > Stomach > Rumen | place: Canada... | reverse complement strand
GACTGCGGGGCAAAGGTACTTCGTATCATACAGACTGCCAAAAATAAAACAACTAAATTCATCCTGCAATTTGAGCTATTGAGTACCAACTACTCAAAAATATCCTGCAAAATGAGCTATACGCCAATTTCTGTCAGAGAAAAAACAGCGATAACGGGCGAAAGTTGGGAAAAGACTTCCACTTTCGCCCATTATCAGACTATTTCACATCTCCGGTTTCTGGGTGAGAAGCCGGAGGGAGATGGTATCAGCAAACGCGCTCCAGGCGCTTCATCATGGCGAACATGAAGACGGCGGCCACCACGCAGACACCGATGAAGACGCCCCACACGGCGATGAGCGGCAGGTCGCCCCAGAGATAGCCGCCCACACCCACCAACTTGTTGCCGATGGCGGTGGAAACGAACCATCCACCCATCATGAGACCCTTGTACTTGGGCGGTGCCACCTTCGACACGAAGGAGATGCCCATGGGCGAGAGCAACAGCTCGCCGAAGGTGAGGATGAGGTAGGTGCCGATGAGCCAGTTGGGCGACACGAGGGTGGCGGCATCGCCGGCCACCTTCTGCGCATTGGGAGTGAGCAGGCCCTGCGAGGCGCACATCATGACGAGGAAGGCCGAGGCTGCCACCAACATGCCATAGGCAATCTTGCGGGGTGCCGAGGGCTCTTTTCCCTTGGCGGCCAGGCTGCCGAAGATGGCGAGGCTCACCGGGGTGAGGGCCACCACATAGAAGGGGTTGAACTGCTGGAAGATGGGTGCCGAGATGGCCACCTCGCCCTCAAGGCTGAGGTACTTCCACACGAGCAGCGCCACGGCCACCACGATGACGAGAGCCGACACCACCCTACCCCGCTGCGTCTTGCTCTGGAAGAGCGAGAAGGCGGCATAGACGATGAAGACGATGAGCACCAGGTTGATTACATCGAAGGCCATGCTCTGCAGGCCCGAAGCCGACTTGGCGGTGAACTCATCGGCGAAATAGGTGAGCGAGAGGCCGTTCTGGTGGAATGCCATCCAGAAGAAGATGACCACGGCGAAGACGAGGCACAGGGCCACGATGCGCTGCTTGGTCTCCTCCTTGGAGAGCTGCTCCACGGGTGCCTCCTGCTGTCCGGCCTCCTTCTTCTTGCCGCCCAACACATGGCGGAAGGTGGGGCGGGTGAGATAATAGATGGCGATGGAGAGGATGAGCGAGGCGCAGGCCACGGCAAAGGCGAAGTGGTAGGAGTCGTTGACCGAAACACCGAGGCTCTGCTGTGCCCACTCCATAATCTTGACGGCTGCGGTGGGTGCAAAGAGCGCACCGATATTGATGGCCATATAGAAGATGGAGAAGCCGGCATCACGCTTGCTGGCATACTGCGGGTCGTTGTAGAGGTCGCCCACCATGACCTGCAGGTTGCCCTTGAAGAGGCCGGTGCCCAGACTGATGAGGAGCAGGGCCACGAGCATGACCACCATGGCCACGGTGTTGCCGCCCAAAGGCACCGCCAGGAGCAGGTATCCCAGGAACATGATGAAGATGCCGATGGTGACCATTCGGCCGAATCCGAACTTGTCGGCCATGAATCCGCCGATGACCGGCAGGAAATAGACCAGCATGAGAAAATCGCTGTAGATCTCGCCTGCCCAACCGGCGTCGAGTCCGAAATTGGCCCTGAGGAAGAGGGCGAAGACGGCTATCATGGTGTAATAGCCGAAGCGCTCACCGGTATTGGCCAGTGCCAGCGCGAAAAGTCCTTTTGGTTGTCCTTCGAACATAAGAGGTTTTTTCTAGGGTGACTAGGGGTTCTAGGGGTTCTAGGTTTCTAGGGGTTTCCAGGCTCTTACTGCGTGACGCGCTCGAGCCACTTCACCATGCCGAACATCACGCCCATGGAGATGAGGCAGACCACGAGGAAGACCGTCCAGCACTGCCAGATGGGCCACACATTGTACATGAGCGGGCCGAGCCAGATGAGCAGGTTGCCCACGGCGGTGGCACCGAGCCACAATCCCTGGCAGAGACCCTGCAGGTGCTTGGGCGCCACCTTCGACACGAAGGAGAGACCCAGCGGCGAGATGAAGAGCTCGGCCACAGTAAGGAAGAAATAGGTGACGATGAGCACCCAGGGACCGGCTTTCATGGTCTCCTTGGCAGCCACGTCCATGGCCTTGAACTCCTCGCCGGAGGGATAGCCCATGGAGATGGAGTAGAGCATGAGGAAGAGGTAGGCCACACCGGCGATACCCATACCGTAGGCTATCTTGCGCGGGGTGGAAATCTCCTTGCCGCGGCGGCTCAGCGCGCCGAAGATGGCCATGATGACGGGGGTGAGCACGATAACGAAGAAGGGGTTCACGGCCTGCCATATCTCAGGTGCTATGGAGTCGGTCTTCACGAAGTCGCGTGCGAAGACGGAGAGCGACTGTCCGTTCTGGTGGAAGGAGAACCAGAAGAAGATGGCGATGCCCAGCACAGCGAAGAGCGCATACATGCGCTGCTTGATTTCGCGGGCCATCGTGGCTTTCTCCTCGGCGGTGTACTGCACGGCGGCGGCAGCCTCTTTCTTGGCGGGTGTGGGGAATATCTTCTGGTAGGCGATGAAGATGACGAGCGAGATGAGCATGGCGAAGACCGATGCGATGAACGAGTAGTGCACACCGGTGTTGAACACCTTGAGATAGTTCTGGCAGAAATCGGCCATATTCTCTATCACGGCGCCGTTGCTCACCTGGGCAGCCAGCGTATTGAGGTTGTTCATGGCCTCGGCCGTCATGCCGGCGGCATTGGCTATGAACTCATGGCAGAGGGCGGGCAGCTCGGCATTGTAGAGCAGGCCGTTCTGTCCGAGCCACCACTGGCGCAGATAGGGGGCGATGAAGGGCGCCACCAGTCCACCGACGTTGATAAACACATAGAATATCTGGAATCCGCTGTCGCGGCGGCCCTGCACGGCGGCCAGTGCCTCGGGCCCGTTTTTGGCGGCCTCAGCCTCCATATTGTCGTACATCTGTCCCACGATGGCCTGCAGGTTGCCCTTGAAGAGACCATTGCCGAAGGCGATGAGGAAGAGGGCCAGGCAGGTGAAGGCCAGCAGCCACGAAGTGTTCTGTGCGGTGGCCATGATGGGGATGGAGAGGAGCACATAGCCCAGGGCCATGATGATGAGGCCGGTGCGGATGGTGCCCTTGTAGTTTTGCGTGCGGTCGGCGATGATACCGCCCACGAGGCTCAGCACATAGATGCCGGCGTAGAACACCGAGTAGATGACACCGCTGGTGGCATCGCTCAGGCCGAACTTTGAGCACAGGAACAGCAGGAGCACTGCGTTCATGATGTAATAACCGAATCGCTCGCCCATGTTGCTCAGGGCGGCAGGAATCAATCCTTTGGGATGGTTTTTAAACATAGCTATTTGATTTTAGGATTATTAGTCTTTTTCAGGTCGAAGAGGTAGGTGAACTTGAGCACGATGTTGCCGAGATTCGACTTGGAGAAGTAGTCGCGCTTTGTGGCGCCGTAGATATTGCCCAGGCCGTAGTAGTAGCGGGCCTCGATGAGGAAGTGGCCCAGCCGTGGAGTGGAGAGCTCCATGCCCAGACCGGCGACTATGCCGTAGTCGAACGTGTTCTCCACCTTCATGGTGTCCTGCGCGATGTTGCTGTTGGAGCGGTCGGCCATATTGGCCTCCTCGAAGCGGAAGTTGCTCTCCGACGACTCGCTCAGGTAGGCGCCGAACTGCGGTCCGGCCTGCACGAAGAAGTTGCACCCGTTGCGCTCGCGTCCCCACGCCAGGTGGGCCATGAAGGGCACCTGCACATAGTTGAGCGTGCGGCTGTAGCGCTCGGGCTGCCCTGTGACGCCGTTGATGACCGGCTGGTCGAGCTTGGTGAGGATATCCTCCTTCCATCCCACCTGGGCATAGTTCACCTCGGCCACGACCGAGGCGATGGTGTTGAAGTATTTCTCACAAACGTAGCGCAGGGCCACACCGCCCATGAAGCCGCCGTGATAGCCCTGTGTAACCTTGGGTGTGAAGCCCACATCGCTGAGCACATAGCCGCCGCCCACACCCAGGGCGAAGTCGCTACGGTGCTCGCCAACCTGTGCCGCCACCGTTTGTGCGGCAGCGACAACGGCTGCAAGCAGCCACAGCCTTAGGCCCGATTTAATAATTGATCGACTCAATGGAACGGTTGGGATTATAGTGTACGAACATGAAGTTGACATTGCGCTGTCCGAGTCCGATTTTCTTGAATCGGAGGGGCGACTGCACCGCCTTGTAGGTCATCTGTCCCTTCCCGCCGTTGAACGACTTGCCGAACTGGCTGAATCCGCCAATGAAGAAGCAGCCGTGGTCGAAGCCGGTGAGAGCGAAGCGGGGCAGTGCATCGCTGTCCATCTCGCGGTCGAACCACTTGCGGTAGTTGGCCTCCACCCAGCGTGTATCGGCCGACTGGTCGTTATAATAGAAATAGGTGGGGATATAGGTGTCGTACTTGAAGTAATAGTCCTGGTAGACCTTGGTGTACATGAGCCACTCCTTATAGCCGAAGAGCGACACCTGCAGGTCGGCGTTCTTGGCGGTAAGGGCGTTGAGCTTGGCCAGGGTGGCGTTGACCGACGGCGAGTGCTCGGTATTGAGCACCACGATATTGCGTTTCGACAGACTGAAAGCCCTCACGAAATCTTTCTCCTCCGACTTGAGGCTGGTGAGCGAGTAGGCTATGCCGCGGCTGTCGAGTTCCTGACGCAGGGCAGCGGTGAAAGAGCCCTTGGTGCTGTTCTGGTCGGCGCAGTCGATGATGATGGGGTGGCAGCCGCTGAACTGCTGGACGAAGTTGCGTATGGTGGCGCGGTCGAAGTCTTCGTTCGACTGGTACACCTGGAAGAGGTTGGCGTAGCGCTCCACATCGTTGCCCGAGATGGAGAAAGGAATGACCATCATGATGTCGTTTTTCTGGCAGAACTCGGCCAGCGGCTTCACCATCTTGGTATAGAGCGGGCCGATGATGATGTCGCACTTGTCGACATCCTTCTCCTTGAGTGTCTGGTTGATATCGGCGTCGATGGGCACGTTCCAGGCGTGCATGTCGACGGTGATGCCGTCTTTCTTCACCCTGTCGCAGGCCAGGAGCAGACCGCGGTAGTACTCCACCATGCGGCGGCCGTCGCCGTCGTTGTCGTGCAGGGGCAGGAGCACGCCCACGTTCACCGTCTTGGCGCCGGCCACAGTGGTGGTGACAGGCTTTTCGGCAGTAACGGTGGTGCTGCCGGATGTGGCGGGCTTGCCGGCCGGCTGCTGCGGTTTCTTGCTGAAGGGGATGTTGAGTATGTCGCCCTTCTTGAGCTCATAGCCCACCTCCTTCATCGGCGGGTTCACCTCGATGAGGTCTTCCATGGTCACCTCGTAGCTCTTGGCGATACCGAAGATGGTCTCGCCCTTGGCCACCTTGTGCTGCGTGCGGATGCGCGTGGTCTGCGCCGCCGCCACCATTCCCACCAAGAGGAACAGCACCATTGCAAAATATCTTAGTCTCTCCATAGCCGTGCTTGTTGTTGACAAAAATATACTGCAAAGATACGAACATTTATTTAATTTCTTCCGTGGCGATGATGTTTTTTGTTTTAAATTTTGCATTGCAGCAAAAAAGTGCTACATTTGTGCACACAACAAAAAATGAACCTATTAACCCAAATAGAACCTATTAACCTAAAATAACCGCAATTATGGCAATGAAAGAAGTGAGCAGCCTGCTGTCGTGGCTGAAGAAGCCCGCATCGGAAAGCAAGACGGTGACCGGACCCAACGACCTCATCCCCTCCATCGACCTGGAGAAACAGATAGGCGAGCAGATATATAACGCCCTGCAAGGCTCAGTGGTGGAGGAAGTGCTCCGCAAGACCAAGATATCGAGTCAGGACGCCTACTGGCGCAGCACCATGGAGGGCCACAGCCTGAAGGTGCAGGAGGAGCTGCTGCCCGAGTTTTACACCCTCTGCCAGGAAGTGAAGCAGAAACTGAAATTCGATGAGAAGGTGGACTTCTACATCACCGGCGACTCGACGGTGAACGCCTTCTCGCTGGCCGCCGAGGACGAGGGCGCACCCCACATCGTGAACGTAAACTCGGCCCTCTTCGACCTGATGAGCCAGGACGAACTGCGCTTCGTGATAGGCCACGAGCTGGGCCACCTGATCAACAAAGACTCAGCACTGAGCCGACTGATACACTTCGTCTTCCCACCGGAGACGAGGGTGCCCGTGTCGCTGCAGTATAAGATAAGGCTCCATGAGCAGTTGGCCGAACTGGTGGCCGACCGCTACGGCTACATCGCCGCGGAGAACCTGGGCGTCTGCGTGACGGCCTTCTTCAAGATGGCCTCGGGTCTGGACCTGGCCAAGATAAACGTGAGCATCGACGCGCTGATAGCCGACAACAGCCGCCGGCTGGAATACTTCCTCAACGACAAGGGCGTGAGCCGCGCCTCGCATCCCGTGAACCCCATCCGCGTGCAGGCGCTCAACCTCTTCGCCAACGCCAAGACGCAGCAGGAACTGCACGATGGCATGGACCAGCTCATCTCCATCCTGCTGAAGGTGGGCGACAACGAGCTCGACGAGCATGTGGCCCGTTTTGCCGCCGCCGCCGGACTGTTGGTGGCCAACACCGACAGCGCCATCAACCAAGACGAGATAGACCGCATCATCGAGACACTGGCCAGCATGAAGATTTTCCCCGGCGAATTCCTCGACGAGATAGCCAAGGGCGACGTAATCAAGACCTTCAACGAGTCGGTGGAGAGCATTCTATCTATCAATCCCGGCATGCGCGAAGAACTGCTGAACTACATGATCAACATCGTGCTGAGCGACAAGATTATCTCCAAAGCCGAAATCGACATGCTCTACCAATTCGGCTCCAGTGTGGGTCTGAGTGACATGGAGGTGGCCACCGCCATCGCCGTGGCCATACAGAGCAACTACATTCCGAGTCTCGAGTCAATCTGCTGATGAACAACGGCTTGGCTGAGACCATGTGCCCCGACGCTGCGGTGTCGGGGCACATTAATCTGTTGGCGGGCAGTGGCTTACAGCGGCTGGAAGAAGTATGATTTGGAATTATCGCAAATAATTATTAACTTTACAGCCGAAACTGAAATATGAGGCAATATGTCATCTTTTAGAAAATATCCCGTAGGAATACAGAGCTTTGAAAGCATACGCAAGGACGGCTATGTCTATGTTGACAAAACCCCGCTCATATATAAGATGATAACAGAAGGCAAGCCGTATTTTCTCAGCCGCCCAAGGCGGTTTGGAAAGTCGCTGCTTTGCTCCACTCTCGAAGCCCTTTTTCAGGGGCGGCGCGAACTGTTTGAAGCCTTCACCACCGAAGACGACATAGAGCAACCCCAGCTCTTCATCGCCACCACCAATTGGAAGTGGGAGAAATATCCTGTCATACGGTTCGACTTCAGTCAAGGAAAAGAGTACACTGTTGCAGCTCTTGAAAGAATGATCAATTTCACACTTTCGAAGTATGAGCATGAGTATGGCCTTACGGCTGCGGGAGAGAATGGTTTCAACATCCGTTTTATCTCCATAGTGGAAGAGGCGCACCGCCAAACGGGGCAGCGAGTGGTGGTATTGGTCGACGAGTACGACAATTTCATGCTTCACAGCATTGGCGACAGCCAACTGGAAGATGGCGTTCGCACCATATTCTCCAACCTTTTCGGCTCACTGAAGTCGCTCGACGACCATCTGCAGTTCGTCTTCATCACCGGCATCTCGAAATTCTCACAAATGGGTATTTTCAGCACGCTCAACAATCTCAAGAACATATCCATGCTGGCAAAATATGAGGCTATTTGCGGCATCACAGAAGAGGAGCTTACCACCCAGCTGAAGCCAGACATAGAACAGCTTGCACAAAACCGCGGCAAGACGCTTGATGAGACCTTTGAAGAATTGAAGAAGATGTATGACGGATATCATTTCAGCCGCCGGATGACCGACATTTACAATCCCTTCAGCCTCATCAACGCTTTTGATTCAGGAGAAATAGAAGACTATTGGTTCGAAAGTGCCACGCCAAGTGCCGTTATCGAGATGCTCTCAAAGATGCCGCCCATACAATTGACTGATATCGATGGAGTGACTTGTTCGGAGGAGGATTTCGATGTGCCTTTCGACAGCTATAAGTATCCCATTCCGGTGCTCTTTCAAAGCGGATATATCACTATAAAGGAGTTCGACAGTGAATACCATGAATATGTCTTGGGGCTTCCCAACTCCGAGGTGCGACGTGGACTGGCCAACTGCCTCTACAAATACACTATGCCGGCCAGGGGCATCGACACCAACAAAAACGCTCTGTTCCGCGCCTACAACCGGTTCGGCCGAAGCGGCGACCTGGCCGTCTTCATCGAGGCGGTCAAGACCTTCTTCTCCGGCATTCCATATCAGCTGGCAAACAAAGGCGAGCACCACTACCACGTGGTGCTATACACCCTGCTGACAGCTTTCGGCGCTGATATTACAGCAGAGGAGTCGACAGCCAAAGGACGTGCCGACCTGGTGCTTAAGATGCCAGGGCGCATATATGTCATTGAATTGAAATACGACGATTCAGCCGATGCCTCCCTCGCACAAATACGGCAGCGTGGATATGCCGACAAATACCGCTCCGACGGCAGGCCCATCACAAAAGTGGGCATCTCTTTCTCATCGGCAGAGCGCAACATAACGGAGTGGAAATCCGAAGAATGACCGTAAATCGGTTGAAAAAACGCCTCACGCTCCACACCTTCGTTCACAAGGGTGGTCGTGAGGTGTTCTTTTTGTTAAAAAGCCCTAAAAAGACGGCTGTTTCCATGGCCAATTCGAAACAAAAACATATCTTTGTGATATCAAAATAATATCATTATATCACTTAATAAAGAAAGGTTATGGAAAACAAGGAATTTCAGTTTGGCGGAACCGTGGTGAACGGATTCCTGATGTTGTTTTTGAACATCATACTGCAGTTGGCCTCGCTGGCCGTAGTGATTAGCGGCATGCTCAACGGACCGCTGTGGATTATCATCCCCGGTGTGCTGCTCTGCCTCGTGTCGCTCATCTGCTGGGCAGGTTTTCTGATGCTGGAGCCCAACACAGCCCGTGTGACCACCTGGTTCGGCAAGTACAGCGGCACCTTCACCCGGACCGGATTCTTCTGGATAAATCCCTTCTACTCGACGAAAAAGCTGTCGCTCCGCGCGCGCAACCTCGACGCCTCGCCCATTAAGGTGAACGACAAGGTGGGCAACCCCGTGATGATAGGCCTGGTGCTGGTGTGGAAGCTGAAAGACACCTACAAAGCCCTCTTCGAGGTAGACTCGCAGACCATGGCCGCTCCCAGTGCCGCCGGCACCACCGACACGAAGAGCATCATGAACGCCCTGGAGCGGTTTGTGAGCGTGCAGAGCGACGCCGCCCTGCGCCAGGTGGCCGGCCAGTATGCCTACGACGATGAGGACTCGAAGCACGACGAGCCCACCCTGCGCAGCAGCGCCGACGAGATAAACCAGCAGTTGGAAGAGAAGCTCGACGAGCGTCTCGCCATGGCCGGCATAGAGATAGTGGAGGCCCGCATCAACTATCTGGCCTACGCTCCCGAGATAGCCGCCGTGATGCTGCGCCGTCAGCAGGCCTCGGCCATCATCACCGCCCGCGAGAAGATAGTGGAGGGCGCCGTGTCGATGGTGAAGATGGCGCTCGACAAACTCTCGGCCGAAGAGGTGGTGGAGCTGGACGACGACAAGAAGGCCGCCATGGTGAGCAACCTGCTCGTGGTGCTCTGCGGCGACGACAGCGCCCAGCCCGTGGTGAACACCGGCACGCTGAACCAATAAAAGGAGAAGACACCGTAAGTAAAAAGCTGACACATGGCCAAGACAACCAAAAACTTCATCCTGCGGGTGGACGCGGAGACGATGGACGCCATAGAGAAATGGGCGGCCGACGAATTCCGCTCCACCAACGGGCAACTGCAGTGGATTATCACCGAGGCACTGCGGAAGGCCAGGCGTCTGCCCAAGAAGAAGCGGCCCTCCGCACCCACCGACAACGAAGAAGAACAATCATGAAAAGAATACTGACCCAACTGCTGCTCCTGGCCGGACTGCTGGCTGCGGGCATCGCACGCGCCGGCGAGACCGCCGACACCATCACATCGGGCTCCTTCCGGCTGCCCGCCACCCTCAGCCTGCCCGAGGGCGCCACGGCCGGAGTGGTACTGGTGCACGGCTCCGGCCCCAGCGACCGTGATGAGACGGTGATGGCCTGCCACCCCTTCCGCGACATAGCCGAGGCACTGGCCACACAGGGCATCGCCGTGCTGCGCTACGACAAGCGCACCTATGTGTACCGCGACAAGAGTGTGGAACCGGGAAAGGAACTGACCATTGACGACGAGGTGACCGACGACGCCATCGCCGCCGTACGCCATCTGAAGGCTGTGCTCAAGGGCAAGCCGGTGTATGTGGTGGGCCACAGTCTGGGCGCCATGATGGCGCCGCGGATAGCCCAGCGGTGCCCCGAGGTGAGCGGACTGATTCTGCTGGGTGCCCCTGCACGCGATTTGCTCACCCTGGCGGGCGAACAGGTGAAATACCTGATGGGTGGGGCAGCCAGCGATGCTGCAGTGAACCAGGTGATAGAACAGATGCGGGCCTCGGCCCCTGAGAGTTACTGGAAGAGTCTTGAGGACTACGACCCGGTGAAGACGGCACAGCAGCTCTCGCTGCCCATCCTGCAGATTCAGGGAGGCCGCGACTACCAGGTGCCCATGGGCGACTACTACATGTGGTCGATGGGCATGATGGGCAAGAAGAACTTCAAACAACTGCTCTACCCCACCCTCAACCATCTGATGATAGCCGGCGAGGGACCCAGCACACCGCAGGAGTATGGCGTGGCGGGCACCGTGAGCCAAGAGGTGACAGAAGCGATGGGAGATTTTGTAAAGATGAAAAATTAAAGATTAAAAATTTAAAATTAAGATTTTTAGATGGATACATTCAGAAGTGTAGGAGGGAGGAGTGTAGACATTACCTTGGGAGACAGATATTGCTCTGAGGTAGAATAAAACAACAAGAATGGACAAGAAAAAGAAAAGACTTAGCTACATCGTGGCGACGGCAGCTGCACTGGGTGCGGCGGCCGCCGTGTTTCTGCTCGGCCCAAACGACGAGGGCAAGCCGGAGAAAGATTATTTCGAGATTCAGTACCCCACACAAAACTACAACCGTGAACTGACCAACGAACTGCGGGGCATCGTGCTGCACCACACAGCACTGCCCACGATAGAACGGTCGCTGGCCGTGCTCACCCTGCCGCGCAACATCGTGAGCACCCACTGCGTGGTAGACACCAACGGCGTGCGCTATGTGCTGTGCCCGCCCACCACCGTGGCCTATCATGCCGGCAAGTCGATACTGAACGGCCGCGAGAAATGCAATGAGTTTACCCTGGGGGTGGAGTTTCAGGGCAACACACAGGAGCGTCCGCTCACCGAGCATCAGATAAAGAGCGCCGTGCAGTATCTCGTGCCCATCATGCGCACCTACCACATCAATCCCGACAGCGTGGTGACGCACGCCATGGTGCGCGACAACTATATGAAAGCCTATCCCGAGCGCAACACCAAGGACAAAGTGGACATCACACTCACAGAATACAGCCGCGTGATGACCGCACTGCGGGCTGCACTTGAGGAAGAACGGTAACGGCGGCTCACACGCCGCCCCACACCAGATGCCGCATGGGATGAGAACCCCATGCGGTGTCTTCTTTATAGACGAAGCCCACCCGACGGTAGAGGCGCTCGGCCGACGGATTGCCCTGGTCGACAAGCAGTCCCGCTCTGAGCCCCAGCACCTGTGCCCTTCGGACGGCGTCGAGCAGCAGGCGGCTCGCAATGCCACGGCCACGGTAGGCTTCCTCCACAGCCATCGAGTCGAGATAGAACTCGCCCGGCCCCGTCTCATCCTCCATCTGACTGAAGTCCTGTGCGAAGTGGATGCGTGCCGCCTCGATGAAAGCACGGCGCAGTTCATGGAGCCGTCCTCCGTCGTAGCTCACCATGATGCCCACCGGTCTCCCCTCATCGGCATCGGCATCCACCGCCACGATGGTGTTGCGGTAGCTGTACTGCGTATCGGTGCGCCGCACAAGGCCGGTCATCACCCGCTCAAAATCGGCCAGCGTGTGGTCAGGTCCCGCAAAATACTGGCAGCAGTCGTAGTTCATGGCCTGCATGATGAGCCGCGCGATGGCCTGTGCCTGCTCAGGCACCGCCTCTTTCAGAAGGATGTTCATGGATAGTGCTGAAACTTTATGGATTGTTATTCTTTTGATGCAAAATTACAGGAAAAGCAGCTACACACAAACAAAATGGCTCAAAAAAGCGCGAAAGGATACAAAAAATGAGCCGGAGAGGGTATTTATGGGATAAAAATGAGTAAGTTTGCAGAAACAACCTCCATATCGCCATGAAAAGAAGTCTACCCATCCAAATGATAGTAGTGACAGCCCTCTTGCTGCTGCTCACAGCCTGCGCCACCAGCCAGAAGAGCGCACTGATCAACACCCCGACACCCAAGCGCCCCGCCGGCCAGCAGAGCGCACTCGGCCTGAGAACAGCGCCACTGCAGACCGTGCGCGTAGGCTTCGTAGGCCTGGGCATGCGCGGCCCCGACGCCGTGAGCCGCTGGTGCCACATCGAGGGCACCGACATCAAGGCCCTGTGCGACGTGGAAGCCGACCGTGTGGAGGCCTGTCAAAGGCTGCTGCGGCAGAACGGCCGACCCGAAGCGGCCGCCTACAGCGGGAGCACGGAGGCCTACAGGGCGCTGTGCGAACGCGACGACATAGACCTGGTGTACATAGCGACCGACTGGATACACCATGCGCCGATAGCACTCTACGCCATGGAGCACGGCAAGCATGTGGCCATAGAGGTGCCCGCCGCCAACACGCTCGACGAGATATGGGCACTGGTGAACACCGCCGAACGCACGCAGCGCCACTGCATCATGCTGGAGAACTGTGTGTACGACTTCTTCGAGATAGCCACCCTGAACATGGCGCAACAGGGTCTCTTCGGCGAGGTGCTGCACGTGGAGGGTTCTTATCTGCACAATCTGGACGACTTCTGGGATGCCTACTGGAACAACTGGCGACTCGACTACAACCGCCTGCACCGCGGTGACGTGTACCCCACCCACGGACTGGGACCCGACTGCCAGGTGCTCGACATACACCGCGGCGACCGCATGGACTATCTGGTGAGCATGGACACGAAGGCCGTGAACGGCAAGCGGCTGGTGGAACGGAAGACGGGTAAGGCCTGCACCGACTTCGCCAACGGCGACCAGACCTCGACACTGATACACACCGCCAAGGGAAAGACCATTCTGCTGCAGCACGACGTGCTCACCCCACGGCCTTACAGCCGCATGTTTCAGGTAGTGGGCACCGACGGCTACGCCTCGAAATACCCCATCCAGCAGATACTGCTGCGCAAGGAGGGGCTGCCGCAAAGTCCTGACTATCAGAACTTGAACGCCCATGCTGCCCTACCCGACAGCCTTTGCCGTGCCCTGCTCAACCAGTATCTGCCCGGCTTCGTAAAGGACATAGAGGCCACTGCCCGCACCATAGGCGGCCACGGCGGCATGGACTATATCATGGACTACCGGTTGGTATACTGTCTGCGCCACGGTCTGCCGCTTGACATGGACGTGTACGACATGGCAGAGTGGTGCTGCATCAGCGAGCTCTCACGGCTCTCGCTAGAGCACGGCTCCGCCCCCGTGGCCATACCCGACTTCACCCGCGGCGACTGGGCCAAGACAGCCGGCTATAGGCATGCCATGGCGAGATAAGCCCAAATTTAAGAATGACATATTTGGGGGATAATTTGGGAGGATGAAGATTTTTCGCTAACTTAGCGGCGCAGAATGGCTATGCGCCTTTTACTAAAGAAACCAAGACACCATCATGAGACGTTATCCAGTAGGCATACAGACTTTTTCGCGCATCATCAGCGAAGGCTATGTATATATCGACAAGACCGACCTGATGTGGAAGATGACCAGGGTGAGTCCCTTTGTCTTTCTGAGCCGTCCGCGCCGTTTCGGCAAGTCGCTACTCACTACCACACTGTGCTCCTTCTTCGAGGGACGGCGAGACCTCTTCGAGGGGCTCAAGGTGATGGAACTGGAGAAAGACTGGATACAGTATCCCGTGCTCCACATCGATGTGAGCATGGCGAAGGGACAGGAAAATGTGGAGATGTTGCGCCATGCACTGACACTTCAGTTGAGTCCGCTGACCAGAATATACGGCTCCGACCCGGAGGAGAAAACACCGGGAGCCGTCTTCGCCGGTCTCATCCGCCGTGCCTATGAGCAGACGGGCCGCCAGGTGGTGGTGGTGATTGACGAGTATGACGCACCGCTGCTCGACGTACTTCATGAAGAGGAGCTGCTGCCCGGTTTCCGCCGCGTGATGCAGGAGTTCTACCAGTGCCTTAAGGCTCATGAGGCCATGATTCGTTTCTGCTTCATCACGGGCATCACGAAATTCTCGCAGCTCAGTATCTTTTCCACCCTCAACAACATCACCAATGTGTCGCTCGACCCCGATTTCGCCGCCATCTGCGGCATCACTGGCGAGGAGATAGACACGCAGATGCAGCCCGATGTGGCGCGGTTGGCAGAACGCTACAAGTGCTCTTCTTCGGAGATGCGAGAGATGCTCCGTGAGACCTACGACGGATACCATTTTTCTGAGGAATCACCCGACATTTATAATCCCTTCAGTCTTATGAAGGCTTTCAACCAGCGCAGGCTGAACAACTACTGGTTTGAGAGCGGCACGCCATCGTATCTCATGCGGCAGATGCGGCACTTCCGTACCGACATCACCAAACTCGACGACCTGCATGTACCTGCCTCGGCCTTCGACCAGCCCACAGAAAATATGCGCAACGCCCTGCCGCTGCTCTACCAGAGCGGCTACGTCACCATCAAAGGCTATGATTTCCTCATGCAGGAATACACACTCGGCATTCCAAACAAAGAGGTGCGTGTGGGCTTCACCGAGGGACTGTTGCCTACAGTGACTGGATTGGAGGGAGGCGATGTTCAGATAGGCTTTGCCGCCCGATTTTGGAAAGCCCTCCGGACCAACGACACCGACCTGGCCCTGCGCGAACTGCAGGCCTACCTGGAGGAGTTGCCCTATGTGGAGGGCTTCAAGAAAAAGCTCGAGGAGGTGTCGGCGGCAGAGGGATTCTATGAGTGGTCGTTCTACCTTATCTTCTCGATGCTCAACGTGTATGTGCAGACGCAGGTGAAAGCTGCGATTGAGCGAGAGGAGAGCCATGCTTGCATGGACTCTTCCGAGCGTGAGCAGGTTAGGCCGAAGGCCAAATGCGCCCGCGGACGGGCCGACATGGTGGTGTTCATGCCCGACGCCATCTATGTGATGGAGCTGAAAATCAACGGCACGGCACAGGATGCCCTCGATCAGATTGAGAGCAAGGGCTACGCCCTGCGCTACACTACCGATCCGCGCCGGGTGGTGAAAGTGGGCATCGGCTTCTCTGTGGAAAAGCGCGCCATGACCGACTATAGGATTGTGGAAGGGGAGTGAAAGAAATCGGTGAATGGAGGGAAAAGGAAAGAAATTGCCGTAATACGCGGAAATTTTTAGGGGTGTGGATTGCAAATCGCGCTGATCTGAACTAAAATAGAGTATGGGCAGAGACCCCACCCCTCCCCTACAAGGCCTACAAGGGGCGGGGAGCGCCTCGCGGAATGCAGGGCGGGGAGCGCCAGACAAACGAGAACAACGGCTTAATAAGGAAAATGGCCAGCATGAGCGCAAAGGCACAGACGCCGCGCCACAATATTACAGCGACTATGATGTTTAAGGCAAAAAGCCTTTTTATTGACAATTTCAGTTCAAGGATTTGGCCTCCCTACCCTTCCGGATAAACATACGGCAGATGCAAAGAACCACGACCACCAGAAGCCACAAAATACCGGCTTTCAACACATTTACAAACAAATCAAACAAATAAAACACCATATCTTTACTCTTTATTGGTTCCAAATATTAATGCCGGCGGACGTGGAAAGGTAAACAGGATATAAGGCGATTCTAACGACTTATACAGCTCTCTAATTACAACTGCCAAAACAAAGCAGAGGGAGTGACCTAAACACGCCCTCTGCTTGTGAAGAGTATATAAACAAATTAGTAACTTAAAGGCTGGTTATGAAGCCATGACCTTCTCCCCAAACTTTATTTAGGATGGAGCAAAGGAAGAAAGTTCCCTATATTTTGTTATCCCAAGACTCGTCATCCCAAGAATTCAAGATATTCGAAGAGGGGTCCTTGCTTCCATTCTCATCCACACCACCATATTCTATTTCTATAGTAGAACCTTTCTTGCCAGTTACGCCGCTTCCGAGAATCATGTTTTGAAATTCTACCCTCACGACATCTGCGGTAGGAGTGATATATTTCTTTCTCATATACGTAGCCTTGTTTATTTGATTAACACTTTTTTCCCATCAACAATATAGACACCTTTGGGCAACTGCTGCATGTCAACACCATGTCCGACGTACTGACCTTGAATCGTGTAAACATTTCCAGACTGCAAAACAAAAGGCACGCCGTCCACAGAGGCAGGATCTCCGTCGACCACAAAATTCACATTCGTGCCGAAATCCGTCTCCTTGTCGAGTACTGCATCAAGCAGGAACCAGCAACGGAACGCCTTGATGTTTGTATTTCCTGTAGAGTACCAGAACTTGTTTTCTGAGAGGAAAAGGCCGTCCATAGGAACCACTGTCTTCACCAAAGAACCGGTAAACTTGCCGGTTGTATCATACCCATCTGCCTTTGTGACATCGGTCACGACGGAGAAGAGTGTCACGTCATCAGCCTCAAAACTCTCGATGTCGCTACTGGTCTTAATAAGGAAAGGTTTGCCCCCTGTCATGCCTTTCTTGGCAGTCATCGTATAAGTGGCGAAATTGATAGTGATGGCATCAGGAGTAATATCTTCCTCATCAGCATACTCTGTCTCAAAGCCCGTAAACTCGGCCAATTCGACATCCGACCCAAATGCAGCCTCGGCTTTGGCTTTGGTGAGCGTGAAGGGCAGTACGATGGTATTCCACTCGCCTGCCTTAATGGTGCGTTTCATTGTGACATCACCCTTTTCACCTGCAGTGTAGATGGGAAGTGAAGTACTTGTCTCATCGAAGTGTATCCTTCCATCAGATGTCTCAACGGTAATATTGAACGGTACATCATTTGGAGTGACCTCATTCTTATCTGTGTCATTGTATAATTGATTGAAAATCTTTGCCACATACGTACCATCCTGTACGTCGGAAGCCGCCTCAACCGTAAAGGATATCAGCTCACCCGAACTTCCTCTCAAAGCATCATTTCTTGAGGAGAAGACGAGGAAATGGTAATAACCGCCTTGGTAATTCACTTCCAGGGAATGGCTTCTCTGGAAACGACTTGCATTGCCCTCTGCCAGATAGTAGCCGTCTTCATCCTGCGGGATAGATATTCCTTCTGGGAGCGACATCCAAAATTCGACCATGATGTACTCTCTGTCGGGGTTGGTCAACTCTATGGAGATAGCCTTGGCCTCACCAGGAGCGATTGAGAAATCAGCCACAGACAAGTTGTCGGCGAAGGTGTTGCCCATTGTCATGAGCAACACCATTGATAGAAACAGTTTTACAGTTTTCATATTAATCGATAATTATTTTGTTTCCGTTGATGAAATACACCCCTTTTGCCAAACCTTTCAGGGAAGTCGCCTGCTTCCTTACCATAGCGCCACTGACAGAATATATGTCAGCCGGCTGGCTCAGCGAATAGGAGACTCTTTCAATGAGGGTAGCCTCTCCAGTGCTGACAGGGGCAAAATAGCACTCCTGCCTGTCGGCGTCGATCAACATGGCTTCACTCACTGACACGCTTCCCTCTCCCGTTACATGGAATGTGAGCATTTCATCTTTAGAGATGAACTCATCATTGTTGCCTGAATAGCACAGCACGAAGTAACGGTCATCGGCCAATTGACGGTATTCCACATGATGGCGGGAATCTGTCGTGATATCCGTCAGTTGCTGTCCTTCGGACAACTGAAGCATCATCTGGGCCAGGATGAAAGACCCGTTGTTTGTAACGCCCAATACCGCCTCTCCATTACTGCCGGCATCCATGGTCAATCCTGTGGCAAGATACCTGGGAGCATTGCTGGTACCAGAGGTGGCATTCGTCGAAATGCTCTGTGACATGACAAGAGAGATTTCCTCTACCAAATCACTGCCGTTAATCTGTCCGTCACCAGTCAATTCTGCGGCGGCAATTATGAAAGAGTCAGACGGTCTGCCCATGATATGGTCAACCATCAGCACAATGTCTGAGCCGTTGATCTTCCAGTCGCCATTCACATCGCCGAGAAGCACGTCTTTCACGTCAAGACTGAATGTATAGTCAGGAAGAACAATCTCTTTCTTATCTATATCGTTGAAGAGGATATTTCTCAGGGTAGCCTGATAAATCCCTGCCTCCATGTTTTCATCACACACTATGTTGATATTGATCAGTTCGCCGTCATTTCCCTTGAGAGCGTTATTCCTGGTTGAATAAACGAGGAAGTGATACAGACCTTCGCTGTTCTTCTCCACTTCAAGGCTGTGACGGTTGGACCGGTTAGTATTGAGCGTAGCGTCCCAATAGCCATCCTCATCCTTTGCGAGGCTAATACCTTCAGGCAATTGCATATAGAACTCCACCATGATGATGGAATCCTCATTGTTGAGTTCCAAGCTGATGTGTCCATCACCGCCCGTTCTAATCTCAACCGTCTCAGAAGAGAGAGTATTATTGGGTGCAGGTGCTTCCTTCACACGAAGGGTTCCATCGACATAGGTCATTTCATAATTATCAGCTTCTGCGCCGTCCACCGAGATAGTGTAGGTACCGGGGCCATCGGAGGGGATGTACGGACAAGTGAATACCGGCAGCCTTGTCAGAACATTGAACATCTCACCGTTCTTAAAGCCGATGTAATTGGGTTCAAATTCGGGAAGGGCATCACCTTGGTTAATTTCATATTCACCTGCCTCTATTGTCAGCGGAGCCTTCTCTATGGTGAGAGTACCTTTCTCAAATACTACATTATTATTCTCCACACTTCCTTTGCTGATGACTATGTCGTAGGTTCCAACTGGAGATTCAGGTGTGGCGTCACAAGTGATTACAGGTGTACCCGTCAACTCACCATCTTCTACTGTATATTCAAAATCTGGATTCTCTTCACCATAGACACGGGTATAGTCATTGGCTTTTACGGAAATAACATTTTTGAACCGCACAATGAACGTACTCATCTGACTGGGATCTACTGTAAGACCATCTTCTTTACCAAAATCATATCCATTGGCATCCACTATTTCATAATAACCTTCCGCATCATTATAGGTGAAACTTATAGGAATCTCCTGAATATCGTAATCAGGTCCATTATTTACTCGAAGAGTGACAGATTCCAGCACTTTGCCTTGATTGGGCTTGAATATAGGAAAGATTTGTAGTGGGTAACTGTGCCAATGGTATTGGCCCTTTATACCCTCTCCACTCACACTGTATGGTCCTTCCCCTGCGTCCAACGTGTAGTCAACAGTTCCTCCTCCATCAAGGTCAAATTGGAAATTGGTTCCCCATAGATTACCAGGATAGCTATCTGATAGACTATAAGAAACAATCACATCATAGATGCCAGGACCCGTTATCTCATCTTGAGAAAAAGTGCAGCTCAATTTACCTAAAGAAGATTCTTCTTTATAAGCAGGATGAAGAAACACACTGCTTATATTATCCCAATTAAATTGTGCAGAGAATGTAGTACTATCACCATCTAATATAAAAAAGTGGTCACCTATTTTTATCTCTGCTCCTAAACAATATTTATTCCATTCCGTATCGTCATAGGGTGAGTATTTGTCAACGATTGCACTATAATCGCTTATAAAATTGATTGTCGTAGTATTGTCATCCTTGAAGCGGACTTTAATGGTGTTCATCCAGCCAGGCCCCAACCATAACACCCCATCTTCTGCAGAAAACATCGTTTCTTGAGAATAAGCCAGATTTCCAATCTCATAGTAGCCACCTTCTTCATTAAAAGTGAAAGGGATTGACTCTTCTTCGATTTCATTACTTATTCCCGAATCATAGAGGGCTGTTACAGACTCCAACACTTTACCGGGATTGGGAATGATTTTTGGAGTGATTCCAATTGGGAAATACGATTCATGGCATCTTCCTTGAAGACCCTCTCCATTTACAGAGAATGGTACTTGCTCTCCATCCAAAGTGTATTCAATTGTGCCACCTCCATCAAGGTCAAATTGAAAATTGGTGTTCCAGCAGTATATAGCATCTTCTTCTGAGAAGACATTGGATACGTCAACATTATACTCTCCTGGGCCATATATGGCATTTGGAGAAAAAGTGGCTTTTGTATTTGTATTGTAATCTCCTCCATCTATTTCGAAAGTTAATTCATACACAAGTCCTGATGTATCATGCTCGTTATCATCATAATCCCAATCCAATACCTTTGTGAAAACGCTATCTAAATCGCAGAAAAAGAGCAAAGGATCTTCATAAGAAAATGACTCTACTTCATCATAAATAGTCCTATGAGCTTTCACCACAACAGATTTGCTCAAAGAGGCCAAATAGTTTTCCCCATCAGAATAATAATCTAACGGATGCCCGTTTATAATAGAATAATAGTTGAAGTGAATGGTAGTAGGCACGATTTCTCTAGTCGTAGATTTGATTACAACAGTATTTTTACAGTTTTTATGCATTTTAACGCAAGGAACATTAAAATCATCATCATATTCATATTGCAAGGTACATTTGTCATTGCCCAACCATAGACAACCCCTTTCGCCGATAAAACTATCGGCACCTCTTATCCGTCCCCGGTCAAGAATTTCTAAATTATCTTTTTGAATATTACCATTAGCATCTTCCCATTCAAGATAAGCCTCCGCAAACGTCGCATTATTGGCCAAAGAGATATAAACTCCGAGGAGTGGATACAAAGGTGTTCCATCTTCATTCTGTTTATCTTCGCCATAAATCCAGATTCTATCAGGTCCATACGTATAATAACGAGCACCTTCATCACATTCTACACTCCAACTGAAGTTTTCTCCCCAGTCATTATTGGCCAATGCACCTGTTGACCAAATAGCGATTAACAAAGAAATTAAAACTTTAGATTTCATATTTATGTGGTATTATATTGTTTTCTTCGATTAATGACAGATTAGTACAGACACAAAAAAAGTGGTGTGGACAATACCTCTACATTGGAGTCTTCGGTATTACCACACCCCTTCATCGCACAATATAAGAGGAAAGCCCACACCTTCAGGTGTAAGCATCCGCTTTCATTGCTCTTTGCGATGATTCTATGATGTGGTAATTTCAAGACTACGCAAGCAAGAAGCAAACACTATTTTTCAATATGTCTGATTCAAAATATCTATTTCATTAGCAAACAGTTTGGTTCATTTCGCAAAAATAAAAATTCTTTTGAAACAAAACAAATTTTTGCGGCTTAAAATAGTTTTTTGCCAGAATATCGCCACCCTCGGTGCAGGCTTTCGGTTCATTTCATGGGTCTATGCTCATAGTTTCATTCGTTTCTATTATTGGTTACACTATATTGTACTGATTCGGGCGAAAAGGTAAACTAAGTTTTGATTCTTTTTGGTGGACACAGTCTCTGTCACTTCTTAATTATGTATTAGGTGGAAGTAGTTTAGATGTCGGAGGTCTGATTATTTTGAGGATAATTTTGAGGGATGAAGTTTTTTCGCTAACTTAGCGGCGCAGAATGGCCTTGCGCCTTTTACTAAAGAAATCACGCATCATCATGAGACGTTATCCAGTAGGCATACAGACTTTTTCGGAGATTATCACAAAAGGCTACGTCTATATCGACAAGACCGACCTGATGTGGAAGATGCAGAACCTGAGCAAGTACGTTTTCCTGAGCCGACCGCGTCGCTTCGGCAAGTCGTTGCTCACCACCACGCTGTGCTCCTTCTTCGAGGGGCGGCGAGAGCTCTTCGAGGGGCTCAAGGTGATGGAGCTGGAGAAGGACTGGATACAATATCCCGTGCTCCACATCGATGTGAGCATGGCGAAGGGACAGGAAAATGTGGAGATGTTGCGCCATGCACTGACACTTCAGTTGAGTCCGCTGACCAGAATATACGGCTCCGACCCGGAGGAGAAAACACCGGGAGCCGTCTTCGCCGGTCTCATCCGCCGGGCCTACGAGCAGACGGGACGACAGGTGGTGGTGGTGATTGACGAGTATGACGCGCCGCTGCTCGACGTGCTCCACGAGGAGGAGCTGCTGCCCGGCTTCCGCCGTGTGATGCAGGAGTTTTACCAGTGTCTTAAGGCTCATGAGGCCATGATTCGTTTCTGCTTCATCACCGGCATCACCAAATTCTCGCAGCTCAGTATCTTTTCCACCCTCAACAACATCACCAATGTGTCGCTCGACCCCGATTTCGCCGCCATCTGCGGCATCACCGGCGAGGAGATTGACACGCAGATGCAGCCCGATGTGGCGCGGTTGGCAGAGGAGTATGAGGTAAGTCCGCAGGAGATGCGCGAGATGCTTCGCGAGACCTACGACGGATATCATTTCGCAGGCAAATCTCCCGACATCTACAATCCCTTCAGTCTGATGAAGGCCTTCAACCAGCGGATGCTGAACAACTTCTGGTTTGAGAGCGGAACACCGTCGTACCTGCTGCAACAGATGCGACGATACCGCACAGACATATCGAAAATAGACGGCATCGTGGTGTCATCTGACGCCTTCGACCAGCCCACCGAAAACATGATGGACGCCCTGCCCCTGCTCTACCAGAGCGGCTATCTCACTATCAAAGACTACGACCGCATCAGTCAGGAATACACCCTCGGCATACCCAACAAGGAAGTGCGCGTGGGACTGACCAAAGGACTGATGCTGCCCTACACCGGCATGAGCGCCGAGGGGGTGAGGTCGGGTTTTGCCGTACGTTTCTGGCGCGCACTGCGGACCAACGACACCGACCTGGCCCTGCGCGAACTGCAGGCCTATCTGGAGGAGCTGCCCTATGTGGAGGGTTTCAAGAAGAAGCTCGAGGAGGTTTCGGCGGCTGAAGGCTTTTACGAGTGGTCGTTCTACCTGATCTTCTCGATGCTCAACGTGTATGTGCAGACGCAGGTAAAGTGCGCCCGCGGGCGGGCCGACATGGTGGTGTTCATGCCCGACGCCATCTATGTGATGGAGCTGAAAATAAACGGCACGGCACAGGACGCCCTCGATCAGATTGAGGACAAGGGCTACGCCCTGCGCTACACTACCGATCCGCGCCGGGTGGTGAAAGTGGGCATCGGCTTCTCTGTGGAGAAGCGCGCCATGACCGACTATAGGATTGTGGAAGGGGAGTGCCTGGCGGAATAGTGAGGCGGGGAGTGCCTGGCGGAAAAGCAAGATGCGCTGCCCTTGATTGAGATATTTTTACTGAAGCCATGAGACTGAGCATTGTGATACCGGTGTACCGGGTAGAGCAGACACTGGAGAGATGCCTGGAGAGCATCCTGCGGCAACCGCCCGCCGACTGCGAGGTGATACTCGTGGACGACGGGTCGCCCGACGCATGCCCCCGGCTGTGCGATGAGTGGGCGGAGCGCGACCCGCACATCAGGGTGGCGCACCAGGCCAACGCGGGTCTGTCGGCAGCACGCAACACGGGCATCAAGATGGCTACGGGCGACTATATCACCTTTGTGGACAGCGACGACTTCGTGGGCGACAACACCTTTGCGGTGCTCATGGCCAAGTTGAGCGCCCACCCGGAGTTTGACATGCTGGAATATCCCGTGTTCTGGCACTACGGCGGCGAGGAACAGCGCGTGATGAAATTCGGCATCGGCGAATATCACGACGGTCATGACTACTGGCAGCGCACACAGGCCTGGACACACACCTTCGCCTGCAATAAAATCTACGCCCGGAGACTCTTCGACGAGGCCCGGTTCCCCGTAGGCAAATACTTCGAGGATGCCCACACACTGCCGGCCCTGCTCAAGGCGGCCAAGGTGATAGGCACCACCGAGGAGGGAATGTACTACTACACCGTGAACCCCGACGGCATCACCGCCACCGCCGACGGCGAGCGGCTCACCGACCTGCTCGAGGCGCACGTGAACAATATGAAAGACATGGGCATAGCCCGCCAACTGAGCAAATACTACTGCGATGTGCTCAACATACAACTCGACGTGTATGAGCAGACCCGGCGGCGCCCTATCCTGCCCGACCCTGACTGGAAAGAAGGTCCGAGAATCGGACAACTGGACATAACAAGAGGCAACCGAATGAAACTGCGTGTGCTGCGGCGCACGAGCGTGAAGACACTATGCAAGATAAACCGACTACTACACAAAATGAGGCGCAGCCGCTGATAAGCTTCATCATCGCCTGCTACAATCTGCCCGCCGACCTGGTGAAGGCCTGCGTGGGCAGCATCACCGCACTGACGCTGAGCCGCGACCAGCGCGAGATTATCGTCATCGACGACGGCTCCGACGTATCACCCCTGCCCGAACTGCAGGAGTATCTCGACGACATCACCTACATCAGGCAGCGCAACCAGGGCCTGAGTGCCGCGCGCAACAAGGGCATAGACCTGTGCAAAGGCCGCTACATACAGTTTGTCGACGGCGACGACATGCTCAACACCACCGTCTACGAGCTGTGTCTGGACCTGGCGCGGTTCAAGAACCCCGACATGGTGCTCTTTGAACTCAGCGACAAACAGGAGACAGCGGCCACGACCGACTTCGAGGGTCCCATGGAGGGCAGCGCCTACATGCGGCACAACAACCTGCGGGCGGCCGCCTGCGGCTATCTCTTCAAGAAAGACCTGCTCATAGACCTGCGCTTCACCCCCAACATCCTGCACGAGGACGAGGAGTTCACCCCGCAATTGATGCTGAGGGCCGAACGCCTGTACACCACCGAGGCCAAGGCCTACTACTACCGGCGGCGCGAGGCCTCCATCACCACCGAGAACGACATGAAATGGGTGATGCGGCGGCTGAACGACCTGCAGGGGGTGCTCTTCCGTATGGCCGACTCGACCGACACACTGCCCATAGAGGAGCGCGAGGCGCTGGAGCGCCGTGTGTGCCAGCTCACCATGGACTATATCTACAACATCATCACGCTCACACACAACTACCGCTATCTTGAGAAGTGTGTGGAGCAGCTCACCGAAAAGGGACTCTTCCCCCTGCCCGACCGCAACTACACACAGAAGTATCAGTGGTTCCGCAGGATGACGGGCTCTGCATGGCAGCGCCGGCTGCTCTGCATCATCCTCAAATAATCTCCACCACCGGCATGAGAATACTGCTATTAGGCGAATACAGCAATGTGCACGCCACACTGGCCAAGGGACTGAAAGTGCTGGGCCACGACGTGACCGTGCTCTCCAACGGCGACTTCTGGAAAGACTATCCCCGCGATATCAACCTGTCGCGGCGACCGGGACGCCTGGGGGGCATGGCTTATATGGCCCATCTGGCCGCCCTGCTGCCAAAGCTCAGGGGCTACGACGTGGTGCAGCTGATAAACCCGCTCTTTCTGGAGCTGAAGGCCGAGCGCATAGAACCCGTCTACGACTACCTGCGGCGCTACAACCGCCACATGGTGATGGGAGCCTTCGGTATGGACTGGTACTGGGTGAAAACCTGCGTGGAAAACAGACCGCTGCGATACAGCGACTTCAACATAGGCGACCGGCTGCGCGACGACGAGGAGGCACTGCGCTACCGCCGCGACTGGCTGGGGACAGAAAAGGAACGGCTGAACCGCGGCATAGCCACCGACTGCGACGCCATCGTGGCGGGTCTGTACGAATACTGGGTGTGTTACCATCCCGTCTTCCCCCAAAAGACCACCTTCATTCCCTACCCCATCGAGATGCCGACCGAAGCACCGCGGCTGTGGCAGCAGGGCGAGAAAATAAAAGTGTTTCTCGGCATCAACCGCGAGCGCAGTGCCTACAAAGGCACCGACATCATGCTGCGGGCGGCACAGGCGGTGCAGCAGCGGCATCCTGAGCGGATGGAACTGCGCATAGCCGAGTCGGTGCCCTTCGCCGAATACCAGGAGATGATGAACGGCAGCCACATGATTATGGACCAGCTCTACAGCTACACCCCCTCGATGAACCCGCTCCTGGCCATGTCGAAGGGCATCGTGTGCGTGGGCGGCGGCGAGCCCGAAAACTATGAGATACTGGGCGAACAGGAGTTGCGCCCCATCGTGAATGTGGAACCCACCGAGGAGAGCGTGGAGGCCCAACTGGAGCGCATCATCGCGCAGCCCGAGCTGCTGCTCCGACTGCAGACAGAGAGTATGGAGTATGTGCGGCGCCACCATGAATATATGAAGGTAGCGAAACAGTACGAGGAAATATATGAAAGATTAAAAATGAAAGATTAAAAATTAAAATGGGGAAATGAGGAAATGGAAGATTATAAGATGAGATATAAAACCATCAAAATCAAAAAAAGGTGAGCCCAGACGGACTCACCTTAATTGTTTCTTCACGAAAAAAGGGGATTAAGCCTCGGCGGGAGCTTCCTCGGTGGCAGCCTCAGCAGCAGCTTCGGCAGCGGCAGCCTGAGCTGCAGCCTTCTTCTCGGCCACTTTCTTGGCGATAGCCTCGTTGATCTCCTTCTCAGCTTTGAGCTCTTTCTCAGCGGCAGCCTTCTGAGCCTTCAGCTCAGCCTGGCGCACTGCGTCGAGACCCTTCTGCTTGTCGTTCTTCCATGCGTCGAAGCGCTGCTGTGCGGCAGCCTCGTCGAATGCGCCCTTCTTGACGCCACCCTTGAGGTGCTTCATCAGGTAAACGCCCTCGCGGCGGAGGATGCTGCGTACGGTGTCGGTGGGCTGTGCGCCAACCTCTACCCAGTACAGTGCACGCTCAAAATTCAAATCTACGGTTGCAGGATTGGTGTTGGGGTTGTAAGTACCAATCTTCTCAGTGAATCTACCATCTCGTGGTGCTCTTGCGTCGGCGATGACGATGCTGTAGAAAGCATAGCCTTTGCGGCCGCGACGCTGTAATCTGATTTTTGTTGCCATTTGTTGTTTGTATGTATAAGGTTTGAATTTATGCTACCATCTCGTGATAGCGGCTGCAAAATTACTAATTTGTTTGCGCACAGCGCCCTTTTCCCATCGGGTGGAGTGCTGATTTAATGTTTTTTAATATTTTCACCGCACTTCCACCTTCCGACTCTCACCATTCGGCGTACGCACCACATAGACGCCCTTGGGCAGGGTCTGCACGTCGGCGGCACGGACCAGGGTGGATATGCGCACACCATCGAGGCGGTACACATCGACGCTCTCTTCGCTTATAGCCACAGTAGGAGCCTCGATGTCCGATGTCTCATTGAGGTTACGGTAGAGGAAGGAGATTTTGGCGGTAGCCTCATCGCGTGTGATTTCGGTGATGGGCTTGTGCATCAGTTTCTTGCCATCGGTATTTCTGTTCCACAGTTTGGCGGCCGGTGTGGAAGTGTCCGTCAGGCTGTCTTTCGACATATACGGATAGGCGTCGTGGCCGCCATAGCTGGAATTGCTGGCATGGAAGATGGTGAGCCGCTCATGGCCGGGTGTGGAATTGACCGTGTTGTTGTACCATGCGTTCTCATCATAGTCGACATGCACGATGAGCAGTCCCGAGCCCGGCAGATAGAAGTCCCAGTCTGTCTGGTTGCGGTTCTCGAGGATGAAATACTCGTCGCGGTGGTTGTCATTATATATTATGTAGCACTGCCCCTTCTCATTGATTGGCTTCTGGTTGGTGATGCGGCGGCTCTTCTTCATCTCCGACGGTTTCATCCAGCCGGCGAACCAGCGCTCGTAGCAGGAGTAGCCGGCGGGCACCCATCCCAGTCCGGCAGGTCCGTTGTAGCTGCCGGAGTCGAGGATGTCCCAGGAGCCCATGCCGAAGTTGGAGGGAAAGCGGCTGGTGTCGTAAAGGTCGGGCAGTCCGAGGCAGTGGGAGAACTCATGGCAGATGACGCCGAGTCCCATCTCCACGTGTCCGCTGTTGTCATAGAGTTCGTTGCTGCAGGCGTACACATTGATTTGGCATCCATCGAGCACGAAGGGGTTGGGGATGCCCAGGTTGGAATAGTAATAGGCGGCCGATTCCATCTCCCACATGTGGGGCCACACAGTATCGGTATAGCCGCCGGTGGCCTCGCCATAGCCGGCATAGAGCACGAACACCTCCTCGGCCACACCGTCGCCGTCCCAGTCGTAGTCGTTGAAGTCGACAAGCGGGTCTACCAGTTCGCAGCACTCCTTGATCATGAGCGGTGCGTTGTTGTCGTCGCCTTGTCCGTAGAAGGAATAAGACTGCGAGAGCGTGATGGGTCCCACCACGTCGAACTCGAGTTTGAACTTTCCGTAGCTCTGGTTGTAGTAGAAATCGTGCACGCTGCCTATGGCACCGTAGTCATTGGTGTAACCCACATCGTTGGCCAGGGCGTCGTAGCGCACCCAAGTGGTGTGTCCGCCGTCCTCCTCGTTATAGTCGTAGAAGGTCTTGTCGCTGAAGTTGGCCAGGATGATAAGTCCCTTTTTATGCCCGATGTAGTCGGCATGGTCTTCCTCACCCACGCGGAGTGCCCTGCGGGAGCCCACTGTCTGCGGTCCCTTCTTGACGGCGAACTCCTGCATGGCCTGTATATCCTCCATCGAGTAGATATTCTGAGCATCGACTTGGGTGCGCAGTGCGGGCTCATGGGCCAGCACGCCGGTCGACGCCATGGCGAAGCCCTTGGGCTGCGCATAGTAGTAGGCGCGGTTCACCTCCATGACAGGAATGCTGTCGCGTGTGATGAAATAGTGGAAACTCTCATCGCCCAGCAGCATCAGTTCCACGCTTGTGCCGTCGGGTTGTGTCATGGTGCGCCAGCATTTCTTAGCCGGCACAGCCCACGCTGCTGTCACGATGGTGAGCAGCAGCGTCAGCATGCCAATTTTTCTCATCAGTTGTCTTTGGAATAAAATGGAGTAAGAATCATTACTTCACAGCGATTTTGCGCGAGGAACCGTCGGCATAGCGCAGCACATACACGCCTTGAGGCAGCGAGCCCGTCTCGCCGTTCTCCACGGCGGTGCGCATGAGTCGTCCGTCGAGCGAGTACACATCAGCCTTGCCGGTGTTCATGTCGGCAGCCGTCTCCTGAATGCCGTCGGGTGTCCAGGGGCGTGTGCCGCCGTTGAAGACGAAGAAGCAGAAGCGGGCCTGCGTACGGATGTTGGTCACATTGGTGTGCAGCAGATAGGTGCCGTCGCTGTTGGGTGTGTTGAGCACATCCTGCGGGGTGCTGTCGTCGGAGAACGAGTTGCGGTTCTCGGTCATCGAGGGGCGGTAGGGGAAGAGGTCGCCCTGGTACTCATCGCCGTTGACATAAAGATACTGTCCCTGCTGATAGACCGTCTCCTCGGAGCAGTCGGCATGAACGGGCGTCATGCACTGGTAGCCATAGCCGGTGGCGTTGGCCTTATTCATTCTCCAGCGGTCGGCCTCATAAGTCACATGATAAATCATGAGTCCCTGCACGGTCTGGTTGCTGTTGGTGGTGTAGAAGCCCTTGTCCCATCCGTAGCCGCCGTGGCGGTTCTCGAGCAGGAAGTATTCGTTCTCGTTGCCGGGGTTCACAATCTGATAGGTCTGTCCGCCGTTGCTGATGGGTTCCAGTTTGTCCACCTTGCAGGGGCTTTCGAGTTTGCGGTATTCGGTCCATCCGCAGAAGTGGCGCTCATAGCCGGTGTAGGCGGCGGGAATCCAGGAGTTGCCGTTATAGGAGCCGGAGCTCATGAGGTCCCACATATCCATGCCATACTGTGTGCCGCCGTCGGCGGTGTCGTAGAAGTCGGGCAATCCGAGGCAGTGGGTGAACTCATGGCAGAACACACCCAGTCCCATGCGTTCGGTACCGGAGTTGCCGTTGAGCTCATTGCTGCAGGCGTAGGTCGATACCTTTACGCCGTCAACGTTGAGGGGGCTCCAGAGGGCCGACTCATGAGGCCAGATGGTGTTGGCATGTCCGCCGGTAGCCTCGCCGTAACCAGCATAGAGCAGGAACACTTGGTCTACGTAGCCGTCGCCGTCCCAGTCGTAGAGGCCGAAGTCGGTACTGTCGGCAGCGGCCAGCACCGACTCGTTGACGAATTCCACCACGCGGTTGTAGTTGTCGCTCTTGCCGCTGTTGTAGCCGTAGTAGTAGCACTTGCGCTCCAGTTTCACGGGTCCCACCACATCGAAGGTGAGGTCGAACTTGTTGTCGCTCATATTGCTGAAGTAGTCGTGCACGCTGCCGATGGCGCCTAACTCATTCTTGTAGCCCTCTTTGTTCACCATGTCGACGATATCCTGTTTGGTGACGGTGAAGCTGACGTCGGAGAATTCGACCATGATGACGAGTCCTTTTTTGCTGCCCACGAAATTGCCGGTGGGCTCGCCGACGGTATGGGCAAAACGGGGTTTCTGTGCTGCGGCACGGCGCAGGCCAGTGTTGGCCACATCGCCGAGGGTAGTTATCTGAGCCTGCTCTTCGGCCGAGCGCATGTCGGCATTGTGGGCGAGCAGTTGGGTCGGTTCAAAACCGTCGTGGGTGAGTTTAGCGTAAACAAAGTTTTCGTTTTCGTCCTGCAGCACCACCAGTCCGTCGGTGGTCTTGAAGTAGTGCAGGTTTTCGTCGCCCGAGAGCAGGAGGGTCACTTGTGTGCCGTCGGTCTGCTGGTAGGTACGCCATTTCTTTAAGGCAGGCACAGCCTGGGCAGAAAATGCCATGGCTGCGACAAAGGCAGTAATCAGTAGTTTTCTCATAGTTTAATTTTATATAAATAATTTGTGCAAATATACGCCAAAACCGCCAAATCGCAAAATTTATCTATTCAAATCGGCATGGAATCGAAGAATTTTCCTATTTTTGCAAAAAATAAGCCGCATCTGGGCACGAGTGCGGGCCCCGCTGCACTCGATTTGAAAACAGTTCAACACCATGACCCAAGACCCACCCATCGGGGCCGGTGAGGCCACGTTACAGCGCCGCAGCATCAGTATGCTGATACCGGTCTTCAATGCCGACTGCTCGGCTTTGCTGGCCGACCTGCTCTCGCAGGCCGTGAAGCTCGAGGGAGTGGAATGGGAACTCTGTGTGGCCGAGGACGGCTCGAGCGACACCGACTCCATTGCCGCCAACGAAGCCCAATTGCAGGGGGCACACTGCCGCCACCTGGTCTACAGCCAGAATGTGGGTCGCGCCCGCATCCGCAATCGGCTGGCCCGTGAGGCACGCGGCGAGTGGTTGCTCTTCATCGACAGCCACATGCGGGTGGGCAAGTCCGACTTCCTGCGCACCTATCTGTCGGCTCCCGATGCCGAGGTGGTAGACGGTGACTATGTGGTGGCGGCCGATGCCTCCGAATGGAGCTGCTCGCTGCGTTACTGCTATGAGAAGGCGTGTGAGCACAGGCATGACGCGGCTGCCCGCAGCAAGCAGCCCTATGCTGGATTCCATACGGCCAACTTCTTGGTGCGCAGAGACTTCTTCCTTCAGAATCCGCTGGAAGAGAGTTTCAGCGAGTACGGCTATGAAGATGTGCTCTTCGGAGCACGGATGGAGCAGCAGGAGGCTAATATCCTCCACATCGACAACCCGGTGGAATTCCGCTTCTTCGAGTCAAACAGCCGTTTTATGGACAAGACCGACGCCGCCCTTCGCAGTCTGGCCCTCCACGAGGACCTGCTGGGCCGCCACTCACGACTGCTGACGCTCTACAGCTGTCTGAGGAAGTGGCATCTCCACTTATTGGGCGCCGCCCTCTACCGGTGGCGGGGCGAGCAATGGCGCAAGCGGCTCTGCAAGGAAGACCGCCGCCCTTCGCTCCGACTGTTCAACGCTTACAGGTTTTTCTGTTTCTGCGCGCAGAAACAGAAAAGATGAAAAATTAAAGATGAAAGATGAAAAATTAAAATGCGGAAATGGGAAGATGGGAATTTAAAATATAAACCTTAAAATATTGATGACGATGAAAAAGAGAATTTCCACTGTACTGGCTGTGGCCGCTCTGGTGAGCTGCCCCAAGGCCATGGCTCAAGTAGTGACCGAGCAGCCCGTGCTCACCCCCACCGAGCAGATAGAAGCCGAGAAAGCCCGCCAGGAAGCTGAGGCCAAAGCCGCCGAGAAGCGCGAGGAACAGATGAAACAGGCCCAGAAAGAGCGCGAGCAGGCAGAGAAAGCCCGCCAGGAGGCCGAGGCAAAGGCCGATCAGAAGCGCGAGGAACAGATGAAGGAGGCCGAGAAGAACCGCAAGGAAGCTGAAAAAGCTCAGAAAGAGGCCAAAAAGCGCGAGAAAGAGTTGAAACAGCGCGAGAAAGAGGCCGAAAAGAAAGCCAAGGAAGCCAAGAAGCAGCAGAAAGAGCTGGAGAAGAAGCAGAAAGCTGAGGCTAAGCGCCTGAAAGAGGAGCAGAAACTGAGAAAAGAGGCTCAGAAAGCCGAGCGAAACCGTCTGAAGGCAGAGAAAAAGGCCCAGAAAGCCAACGAAAAACTCCAGAAGGCCGGTCTGAAATAAGGCAAGCCCCGCTGCATGATACAAAAACACAAAAAACAAGCGAAATAGCCTATGTTTGGTATGGGAATGCAAGAAGTGCTCGTCATCGCGCTGATTATCCTGCTGCTCTTCGGCGGCAAGAAGATACCCGAGCTGATGAAAGGTCTGGGCAAGGGTGTGAAAAGCTTCAAGGACGGTCTGAACAGCGCCGACGAGGAAAAAACGGAGGTCAAGAAAGACAGTACCAAGGCAGAAGAGAAGGAATAACGCGATGGACGAGGCCACCGGTACATTCTGGGACCACCTGGAGGAACTGCGCAACTGCCTGCTGCGCATCGTTGGCATCACGGTGGCGGTGGGCGTTGTGGCCTTTGCGTGCAAGGGGCTGCTCTTCGACATCGTGCTCGCCCCCACCCGCTCCGATTTCATCGTGTACCGCCTGGTGGGAGCCGAAGCCTTCAGTCTGCACCTCATCAACACCGGCCTAACCGAGCAGCTGATGATGCACATGAAGACAGCCCTCTACATGGGCCTGCTGCTGGCCTCGCCCTATGTGACCTTCGAACTGTTCCACTTCATCTCACCGGCCCTCTACCGGCAGGAGCGCCGCTACACGATCAAGGCCACCGGCAGTGCCTACCTGTTGTTCATCATAGGAACGGTTGTAAACTATTTTCTCATCTTTCCGTTCACTCTCCGTTTCCTCGGCACTTACCAGGTGAACACCGATGTGACCAACATGCTCACGCTGCAGTCGTACATCGACACCCTCATCAACATGAGCCTTATGATGGGACTGGTTTTCGAGTTGCCCGTGCTGTGCTGGCTGCTGGCCAAGGTGGGCGTACTCAACAGTGGTCTGATGCGCCAATACCGGCGTCACGCCTTGGTGGCCATACTGATAGTGGCCGCCATCATCACCCCCACCACCGATGTGTTCACCTTGGCGGTGGTGTCGTTCCCCATCTGGGGGCTCTTCGAACTCAGCATCCACATTGTGGCGCTCACGGAGCGACCGGCGGCAGCCCCCTCTCCCACAGAATAAAGAATACACTGAACAGATACTTAAAACGCTCAAAAATGTTAAGAAAAATCAGAATCGCTCTCGCCACCATTTTCTTTGTGGCCATCACCCTGCTTTTCCTTGATTTCACGGGCACCCTGCACCATTACCTCAGTTGGATGGCCAAGCTCCAGTTTCTGCCGGCCGTGCTCAGTCTGAACGTGGTGGTGCTGTTGATACTGCTGCTGCTCACGCTTGTCTTCGGGCGTATCTACTGCAGCGTGATATGCCCGCTCGGCGTGATGCAAGACCTGATGGCATCCGTCCGCAGGAAGAAGAACCGCTACAGCTACTCGCCCGCAGTGAGTTGGCTGCGCTACCTCATGCTCGCCGTCATGGTGGTGGCCATCGCCGCCGGCATCGGATCGCTGGTGGCCCTCCTGGCCCCCTACAGCAGTTTCGGCCGCATCGCCACCCACCTGCTGCAACCCCTCTACATGGGGGTGAACAACGTGCTCGCCTCGCTGGCCGAGCGTGCCGACAGCTACGCTTTCTACAGTGTGGACGTGTGGCTGCGCACCCTGCCCACCCTCATCATCGCGGCCCTGACCTTCGTGGTCCTCTTCATCCTGGCCTGGCGCAACGGCCGCACCTACTGCAACACCATCTGCCCGGTGGGCACCGTGCTGGGCTTCGTGGCCCGCTTCTCCTGGCTCAAGGTGCGGTTCGACGCCGACAAGTGCCGCAACTGCAGCCTCTGCTCGAAGAACTGCAAGGCCTCGTGCATCGACTACAAGACCCACACCGTGGACTACAGCCGCTGCGTGGCCTGCGGCAACTGCGTGGAGAAGTGCAAGTTCGGTGCCCTGCGCTACGCCCCCGCCACCAAGAAAGCCGGTGAGGCTCAGCCCGCCGACCTGCCCGACAAGGGCAAGCGCACCTTCCTGCTCACCACCGCCCTGGCCGGCACCGCCCTCATGGCGCAGGAGAAGAAGAAGGTGGACGGCGGTCTGGCCGTGATAGAGTCCAAGGCCATCCCCACCCGCCAGACCCCCATCACGCCTCCGGGCTCGATGAGCGCGCAGAACATGGCCCGCCACTGCACCGGCTGCCAGTTGTGCGTGGCCCAGTGCCCCAACCAGGTGCTGCGCCCCGCCACCGACCTGACCCACATGATGCAGCCCGTGATGAGTTACGAGCGCGGCTACTGCCGGCCTGAGTGCACCCGCTGTTCGGAAGTGTGCCCCACCGGTGCCATCAAACCCATCACCCCCGAGGTAAAGAGCTCGACACAAATGGGTCACGCCGTTTGGATAAAGAAAAACTGCATACCGCTCACCGACGGTGTGGAGTGCGGCAACTGTGCCCGCCACTGCCCCGTGGGCGCCATCGAGATGGTGCCCTCCGACCCCGACGACGAGGCTTCGGCCTACGTGCCTGCCGTGAATGAGAGCCGCTGCATAGGCTGCGGCGCCTGCGAGAACCTCTGTCCGGCACGTCCCTTCCCCGCCATCTACGTGGAAGGACACGAAGTGCATAAGGAAGTGTGATGAAACGGACTTAAACCCCCAAAGGAAAAATGGAAGAAAACAAGAGAAAACCCCTCAGCCGCCGCGACTTCCTCAAGCTCTTCGGCATCGGATCGGTGGCCACCGCCGCCGCAGTGAGCGGCTGCAAGAAGCCCGAGACGCCGGCTGAGACCGAATACAAGCAGCAGGTGGAGCCCCCTGTGGGCAAGATGACCTACCGTGTGAACCCCAAGACCAAGGAGAAAGTGTCGCTTCTGGGCTACGGCATGATGCGTCTGCCCGAGATAGCCGGCAAGGAAGAATACGACCAGGAGATGATCAACAAGCAGGTGGACTATGCCATCGAGCACGGTGTGAACTACTTCGACACCTCCCCCGCCTACAACCGCGGTCTCTCCGAGCGTTGCACCGGCATCGCCCTGCACCGCCATCCGCGCAGCAGCTACTTCGTGGCCACCAAACTCTCCAACTTCAGTCCGGAGACCCAGACCCGCGCCGGCTCCATCGAGATGTACCACAACTCGATGAAAGAGCTGCAGGTAGACTACATCGACTACTACCTGCTTCACAGCATCGGCGGCGGCGGAATGGAGGCCTTCAACACCCGCTATGTGGACAACGGCATGCTCGACTACCTCGTCGAGGAGCGCAAGGCCGGCCGCATACGCAACCTCGGCTTCTCCTACCACGGCGACGTGAAGGTGTTCGACTACCTGCTCTCGATGAACGACAAGTATCATTGGGACTTCGTGCAGATAGAGCTCAACTACCTGGACTGGGACTTCGCCAACGAGATAAACAAAGACAACACCGACGCCCGCTACCTCTATGGCGAACTGCAGAAGCGCGGCATCCCCGCGGTCATCATGGAGCCCCTGCTCGGCGGCCGCCTGGCCAAGCTGCCGCAGTTTATCACCACCGAGCTGAAGCGCCGCGACCCCGAGAAGAGCGCCGCCTCGTGGGCCTTCCGCTACGCCGGTACCCCCGAGGGTGTGCTCACCGTGCTGAGCGGCATGACCTTTATGGAGCACCTGAAGGACAACCTGCTCTCCTACTGTCCGCTCAAGCCCCTCACCGCCGAGGAGCAGGAATTTCTGCAAGACGAGATAGCCCGCAAGATAGTGGGTGTAGAGAACATACCCTGCAACGACTGCAAATACTGCATGCCCTGCCCCTACGGCATCGACATACCCGGCATCTTCGTGCACTACAACAAGTGCAAGAACGAGGGCACGCTGCCCAACGACAAGGAGAGCGAGGAGTATGCGCGCCTACGCCGCCGCTATCTCATCAGTCTGGACCGCGCCGTGCCCAAGGAGCGGCAGCCCGATCACTGCATCGGCTGCGGCCAGTGTGTGGAGCACTGCCCCCAGAACATACGCATACCGCGCGAGCTGCAGAAACTCGACAAAATGATTGAAGCCCTGAAGGCAGAAGACTTCAGATAGAAGGGCCTAGAAGAACTAGAGACCCTAGAGGCTATAGAAACCCTAGAACCCCTGGAAGAGGCCACGCTTTGTGGCCTCTTCTTTTTTTCGCACTTGTTTTAATCATTTCACATAGGTTAACGCTCAAAAATTGTAGGCATACATGATATAAATCAAGTAATTTTGCATCGTTTTATTGTGCAATCTGAGGAAATGCCGTAAAAAGCAAGCCCTAAACAGACTACTATCAAGCAATTTTATAATCCAAAATAACCTAAAAAACAAACATGAACTATCAAAAACTATTGAAGGAGACAGTGATGCCCGTCGCCATCGCACTGGCGGCATTCTCACTCAATCCCTTTGCCGGCATGGAAGCCTCGGCAGCCCCACAGGAGCTGCAGCAGGGCAACCTCATCACCGGTATGGTGGTTGACGAGACCGGCGAGACTGTCATTGGCGCTACTGTGATCGTTGTCGGCGGCAACGCTTCGTGGTGCGCATGCGCAGCGAAGGCCGCAGCGAGACAGTGAAGATTAGTCTTTAAGAGATTGTTTAGGAGTGTAGGAGTATAGGAGTGTAGACATATGCATTGGTCTATACTTCTACACTCCTAAATCTCTAAAAAATAGCGGCAAGAAGTGGCAATTCATATTTTTTTGCTAATTTTGCACGCTGATACGTCCTTGAAGCTCCTTTTGAGTAAGGCAGAGGACTTTAAACACACAAAGAACAAGTAAAAACGAACAAATAAGATGGCAAAAGAACTGAAAGATTTGACGAAGAGAGCAGACAACTACAGTCAGTGGTACAACGACCTGGTGGTGAAAGCCGACCTGGCCGAGCAGAGTGCCGTTCGCGGCTGCATGGTAATCAAACCCTATGGCTACGCCATCTGGGAGAAGATGCAGCACCAGCTCGACCAGATGTTCAAGGCTACCGGCGTGCAGAACGCCTATTTCCCCCTGCTCATTCCCAAATCGTTCCTTTCTCGCGAGGCCGAGCATGTGGAAGGCTTCGCCAAGGAGTGCGCCGTGGTGACCCACTACCGTCTGCGCGCCAAAGACGACAAGAGCGGCGTAGAGGTAGACCCCGGTGCCCGTCTGGAGGAAGAGCTCATCATCCGCCCCACCTCGGAGACCATTATCTGGAACACTTATAAAAACTGGATTCACTCGTGGCGCGACCTGCCTCTGATGTGCAACCAGTGGTGCAACGTGATGCGCTGGGAGATGCGCACCCGTCCCTTCCTGCGCACCTCCGAGTTTCTGTGGCAGGAGGGCCACACCGCCCATGCCACCCGCGAGGAGGCTGAGGCCGAGGCCAAGCAAATGCTCAAGGTGTATGCCGAGTTTGCCGAGCAGTGGATGGCCGTGCCTGTGGTGCAGGGCGTGAAGAGCGAGACCGAGCGCTTCGCAGGTGCTCTCGACACCTACACCATCGAGGCCATGATGCAGGACGGCAAGGCCCTGCAGAGCGGAACCTCCCACTTCCTGGGCCAGAACTTCGCCAAGGCTTTCGATGTGACCTTCCTCAACAAGGAGAACAAGCCCGAACTGGTATGGGCCACCTCATGGGGCGTGTCGACCCGCCTGATTGGCGCCCTTATCATGACCCACAGCGACGACAATGGTCTGGTGCTGCCTCCGCGTCTGGCCCCCATCCAGGTGGTCATCGTGCCCATCACAAAGGGCGCCGAGCAGTTGGCAGCCATCACCGAGCGTCTCACCCCCATCATCAACGAGCTGCGTGCCGCTGGCATCAGCGTGAAATATGACGATGCCGACAACAAGCGTCCCGGCTTCAAGTTTGCCGACTACGAGCTGAAGGGTGTGCCCGTGCGTCTTGTCATGGGTGGCCGCGACTTGGAGAACGGCACCCTCGAGGTGATGCGCCGCGACACGCTGGAGAAGGAGACCCGTCCCATCGAGGGCATCGTGGAGTATGTGGAGCAGTTGCTCGAGGACATTCAGAAGAACATCTTCGAGAAGGCCCGCAAATACCGCGATGAGCGCATCTACGAGTGCGACAACTACGAGGAGTTCAAGGAGCGCGTCAAGGACGGCGGCTTCTTCCTCTGCCACTGGGACGGCACTGCCGAGACCGAGGCCCGCATCAAGGAGGAGACCCAGGCCACGATACGCTGCGTGCCCTTCGGTGTGGAGCAGACCCCTGGTGTCGACATGGTGAGCGGCAAGCCCGCCGTGGCCCGCGTCATCATCGCCAGAAGCTATTAAACCGCCTCACCGGCCTTCACGGCCGGTGGCAGGCAAATCCGTATAACCCCATAAATCAAGAAAAGCAATGGCAAGACAAATCATGAGAACCCTCCTGCTGGTCTGCTGCCTGCTGCTGGCCCTGCCCGGCCAGGCCCAGCGTGTGGAGACCCGCCTTTTCAAGAAATGGATTGTTGAAGACGAGGACGGCAGCAAGCGTCTCTTCGACATGAGCGACAAAAAGACCTGGATTATGGCCGCGACCTACACGCCCGAGGATTGCAAGATGATGGGCGAGGCCTTCAAGCCCGGTGTGTTCTATGAGATAGACCGCTACGAAGTGCGCATCAAGCCTGAGGCTTATTCCTCCGGCACCATCGAGTGCAAGATGGAAGACGGCACCTGGATAGAGCGCTGCGCCTACGAGGATTTGAAAGCCGGCAGTGTGAGCTTCGTGTTCGAGGGTGAGTTTGTGTGGCACAGCACCGAAACCACCGAGGCAATCACCATAGAGAAAGCTCCTGTGGAGCAAGAAGCCGGAATGGAGAATTGATTTCTCATCTTAGTCTCAGGAGTGATAGGAGTGTAGACATATGCCCTTTGCATCACGAGATACTCAAGCTAAAAAAAATTAGGCTTTTTCGACAGAGAGGCCTCATAACGCAAAAAAATAATGCTTTTTTCTGAAAATCCTTGTGCGGTTTCGGAAAAAAGCATTATCTTTGCACCCACGAAATGATATAGGGGCGTAGCTCAGGTGGTTTAGAGCGCTACATTGACATTGTAGAGGTCGCCGGTTCAACTCCGGCCGTTCCTACCAAGAGGCGAGGATTTCTCCTCGCCTCTTTTGTTGTAATCTTGATTCTTTCAGAATTTTTTCCTATTTTTGCAGAGAAAGGAGGATACCTGCCATGGATAAAGATAATTGTAACTATCAGAATGATATGAATAATCAGAGTATTCAGAATAATCAGAGTATTCAGAGTAATCAGAGTATTCAGAGTAATCAGAGTATTCAGAGTAATCAGAGTATTCAGAGTAATCAGAGTATTCAGAGTAATGAGAGTAATCGGAAGGGGCCGAGAACTTTTCTTCCGCAGCATGGGCACTACCGCCATTTGCGGGTCTATCAAGTGGCAGAGAGTATCTACGATATCACCTATTATTTCGCTCACCACTTCCTCAGCAGGGGAGACCGCACCATCGACCAGATGGTTCAGGCAGCCCGCAGTGGGAAACAGAATATTGCAGAAGGCAACCAGGCCGCTGCAACATCCAGCGAAACCGAAATAAAACTGACCAATGTGGCGAAAGCAAGCCTCGAGGAGCTTCTCGACGACTATGAAGACTATCTCAGAGTGCGCAACTTGCAGCAATGGGGCAATCTCCATCCACGCTACGAAAAGATGCGGGCCTATGCCAGAAGTAAGAACTTTCTGAGAGACTATGCCCAGAAGATACGGCAGATGAACGATGAGGAGATTTCAAATCTCTGCATCACACTGATTCATCAGGCGATTACCATGCTTCACAAACTCATACAGACCATGCAGAACCGATTTGTCACTGAGGGCGGCATAAAGGAACGTATGCACCAAGCGCGCACAGACTACCGTTTTGAACAGGACAGCCGACTGGCAGACCTGGAACGAACCGTGTCCATTCTCCAACAGCAACTAGCCCAAGCACAAGCTGAAGCTGCACACTGGCGAGATGCTTTCGAAAGCCTAAAGCGCACCATTGAAATGAATCACCATCAAGAGAATAAGAGACTGCACCATTGAAATGAATCACCATCAAGAGAATAAGAGACTGCACCATTGAAATGAATCACCAGCAAGAAGATGAGAGACAGCAGCGTAAGAGAGAGGTGAAACATTAGAGCAATAAAAGACAGATTTATTAATAGCAAGCCGCTTTCGAACAATTCGAAAACGGCTTGCCATCAATAGTAGCGGCCATTCTCTTCATTAAGCAGAATTCATGTCAATGGGTGCCTGAGCAGCGTATTCTACTCCACTACTACGTTTTTCTTGGTGATGTTTTTGCAGTTGAAGAAATCGCCGGGCTCATCGGCCTGGATGGTGATATCGCTGAGGCGGATGTCGCTGATGGGCATCTCGGGCAGTCCGTTGAACCAGAGGGCGCGGTGGGCCCCACGGCACACCACATGCTGGATGTCGATGTTGCGGAACACGGGAGTACCCTCCCCTACCGGCTCTGCAGCGATGTTGTTGATGCGCTCACCGCTCTCCAATTGCTCGATGACCGACTTTCCGCCATAGAACAGGTCGAAAGTGACGGCATCGCCCAGGATGTCGGCCATGGAGATATTGCGAATGTAGATGTTTTCCACCACACCACCGCGACCCCGGCAACTCTTGAAACGCAGACCGGCATCGGTGCCCAGGAACTGGCAGTCGTTGACCCATATATTGCGCACACCGCCGCTCATCTCGCTGCCCACGACGAAACCGCCATGTCCGTTGA
>Ga0310695_10002246_pt1 | contig 41500 bp, 63 predicted proteins | sample RumenRJG_04DNA_FD_203882 | JGI IMG/M metagenome (GOLD analysis project Ga0310695, IMG submission 203882) | Bovine rumen microbial communities from Lethbridge, Alberta, Canada - RJG_04 (v2) (version 2) | ecosystem: Host-associated > Mammals > Digestive system > Stomach > Rumen | place: Canada... | reverse complement strand
ACTCTATTCGCAAAAGTGGTCAAACTGATTGTACAAAAAATGAACAATTACTGTTTAAATTCCTTGTAAAAATTCATAAACTTACCATAATATTATTTAGAAACTGCAAAATGCAAAAATTTTTTGCAAAATGCAAAAACACAAAACAAGGAATTTAACATGGCAACAGATAAAAAAAGAGTGCGAGTAAAAGCGACTAGCACAAATCAAGGTGGTAGACCGAGAAAAGATTTAATCGACCCATTTACGAACGAACTTTTAGTAAGAGTTCCTACACCGAAAGACGGTTCCTTAATAAACGAAAATGCAAAATTGTATTGGTCAGAAACATGTAAATTGTTAATCGCTAGAAAGCAGTTAAAACAAAATCATTTGCCGATTGTTTTAAGTCTGTGCAATGCTTTTGCAGTAACTATTATGAGTGATGATGATTTAATCAGACACAATTTCATAAAGCCTAATGATTTGGGTGTTTTTGTTCCGGCAAAACATGTAGTACAAAAAACATACAATGACATTATGTTAAGGTGCATGGCAATTTTACGATTAGACCCTAAAAATGAATTGTATAATTCATTGGCAAAAGAAACGGCAGAAAATAAGACAGAATACATAAAGACAGTTCAGCAGATGTATGACGAATTTTAAAACACGATTAAAAAATAGTGAGATACCTCTATATGCAAAAGGTTTTTCGCATTTTAAAAAGGCTGTTAAATACGCTAAAGACGTTGTTAGCGGTAAAATTCCGGCTTCTGAATCACCCAGATTAGAATGTGAACGGTTTTTAAACGAACTTATTTTGTCCGAAGAAAAAGAATATCCGTACTATTTTGATAAAGTTGCCGGAGAGAAAATATGTTGTTTCATGGAAACATTACAACATGTCAAAGGTAAATGGGCGAGAGGTGAGGAACAAAACCGATATTTAAAATTAGAGCCGTGGCAATGTTTTATTTGCGTAAATGTTTTTGGTTGGAAAAAGAAAGCAGACGGTTTAAGACGCTATGTATTAGTCTATTTAGAGTTACCGAGAAAACAGGGTAAATCGTTTTTCAGTGCCGGATTTGGTTTGTACATGTTTGCAGTTGACGGTGAAGCTGGCGCAGAGGTTTATTGCGGTGCAACTAGCCTTGATCAAGCGATGCACGTATTTAAACCGGCTTGCTTGATGGTTGAAAAGAATCCTTTTTTTAAGAAAAAATACAAAGTTACCGTTAAAAAAGAGTTTATGGAATTGCCGGATGGTTCCATATTTAAACCTATTATCGGTACGGCTAAAGATGGTTCTAGTCCTCATTGTGCAATACTTGACGAAGTTCACGAACACCCTAACGATGAATTGTATCAATCACAGATAACAGGTTTAGGATCACGTGATCAACCGTTAGTGATTCTGATAACAACTGCCGGAAAAGATATTGAAAGTTTTTGTAAGGAACAACACGATTATGTGTTCAAAAATCAGCAAGTTCCGATTAAAGAGCAAGATTTAACCACTTTTGGCATGATTTACTCGATTGATAAAGACGATGATCCGTACACACTAGAATCACTGATTAAAGCTAATCCTAATTATGGAGTATCATTAAAAGAAGATTATTTAAAACGTCAGTTAGCGATTGCCAAACGTTCACCAAAAGACAGAGCCGATTTTTTAACCAAAAATTTGAATGTTTGGTTAAATGCAAAGCAAGCGTTTTTTGATATGACACAATGGAATGATTGTAGAGACGATACACTGAATATCGAAGATTTTGTAAACGATGATTTGTTCATTGCTTTTGATATGTCAGCAAAATATGATTTAACAACCATAACTTTAACATTTGTACGTAAAATTAACGGATATAAGCATAGTTTTGTGTTTATTTACACGTATTTGCCGACTGATACTATTGAGGATATTACCAATTTCAATTATAAATTATATCAAAAGTATGTTCAGATTCAGAGCAAAAATTGTCCGTATGGTACGTTAATCACACCGATTGCCGGAAGTGAGATTGATACCGATTATTTATATGAGGAACTTGTTATGATTATTAACAAGTTCAAAAAGATTAAAGAAATTGTGTATGATCCGTGGCGCACACCGTCAGTAATGAACAGATTGGCTAAAAATTATGCGTTTTTGAGAGATCGTATAATTGAAATGACGCAGAACACTAAAAACTTAAATGCCGGAATGAAAGAAATGCAGTCGGCAATTATTTCAAAGCGATTGCATCACGATGGCAACCCGATTTTAGCATGGTGCGTGTCAAATGTTATTTCAAAAGAGGATAACAAAGGAAACGATTTCCCTACAAAAGCAAACAAAAACGCTAAAATTGATGGTGCAGTCTGTGAAATAATGGCACAAAACCGAATAGAATTGTATAATCCGGTTAGAACTTTAACAGAACGAATTTTAAACAAAACGGCAATAGGCAATATATGATGTTTGGTTGGTTTAAAAAGCAGAAAACAGAAAAAAAGAGCAGATACGGTCGTTACATGGTCGGCAGTTTTCTTGATTACCAAGAAACGCAAGCATTAAAATTAAGTACAACTTTTGCATGTGTAAAGGTAATTGCAGAATCCATCGGTATGATGCCGATTAAAATCTATGAAGAGAACAATGGAATTAAAGCATTAGCTAAAACACATCCATTGTATGATGTTTTAACATATCAGCCGAATCCGAATGATACACCAGCAGAATTTAAAGAAAAGTTAATGACTGATTTACTTTTACACGGTAACAGTTATTGTAAGATTGTGCGTTTTGGTGGAAAAATCAAAGAATTATGGCGATTACCAGTTGATAGCGTAGACGTTAAATTGATGTCTGATAGTTCAATACTTTACACATGGAAAAATGACAACGGCACCGAAGAAACCGCTAACAGTTTTGATAAAGAATGTAAAATTTGGCACATCAAATTGTTTTCTACCGACAATGTAAAAGGTGTGGCACCCGTAGAGCAGTTAAAAGATTTGTTTGGTGAAGCCGGAAAAATTGACCAATTCTGGACTAAATACATTGATAACGGTTGTACTTTATCCGGTATTATTAAATCAGCAGAGCCAATAGAACAAGATAAATTTGAAGATGTGAAAAACATTATCAATGAGGAATACACAGGCAGTAGAAATACTGGTAAAGTATTGTTTCTTGATTACGGACTTGATTATAAGCCTATGTCTGAAAAATCACTGTCTGATTCACAATTCATTCAAACTAAGTTGCACATTATGAAACAGATTGCCGGAGTGTTTAAGGTTCCGTTAAACATGCTAGGTATCATGGAAGGTGCAACTTATAACAATGTTGAACAACAACAGATTAACTTTTTAGTGCATTGTTTAAGTCCGTATCTGAATAAGATTGAAGAACGTATTACAATGTCATTACTAAAAAAAGAAGAAAGAGAAAAATATACGGTTAAGTTTTTAACAACCGGATTGTTAAAACTCGATACAGAAAGTCGTTATAAGACTTACAAGATGGCTATTGAGAACGGTATTCTTAATCGTAATGAAATTAGAGATATGGAAGAATTATCAGCCTATACAGGCGGTGATAAATTCATTGTTCCTTTAAATATGGCTTTAATTGACGAAAACGGACAGATTGAAAGAGTTGTTGACGGTCAAAATGCGAGTGGCGGTGATCGTGATTTGATTGATAGCAATTCCACAACAGACAGTAACGAACAGATTAAACCAACCGCAGATACGGCAGTACAAGAAGGAGTTTAATATGTCGAACGTTGAGTATAAATCAATCACTTTAAATGATTTTCAGATTGATGAAAAGGGAATTATTGACGGTTACGGTGCCGTTTTTGATAACGTTGACCATGCAAACGATATAATTCATAAAGGCGCTTTTCTAAAAAGTTTAGAAAATAAAACAACCTATCCTATCTTATGGCAACATAATACAGATATGCCGTTAGGTTTATGGGATTGTAGCGAGGATGATCACGGACTTAAATCACACGGCAAATTGCTTATTGATGATGTTCAGCAAGCAAAAGAAGCATACGCATTGTATAAAAACGGTGTAATAAGTGGTTTATCAATCGGTTTTATCTGTAAATCTTGCACATGGGAAGAAAACAAAGATGTTGGATTTATTCGTCATATTAACGAAATTGAACTGTTTGAAATAAGCCTTGTAACATTCCCATGCAACGAGAAAGCAACAGTTACAGACGTTAAAAGCGATGGTGATTTATCCATCAGAACGGCAGAAAAAGCATTGATTTCAAGCGGTTTTAGCCATAAACAAGCTAAAACAATACTATCTAAAGGATTTAAGGCACTCAATAATTGTGATTGCGATGATCAAAATGAACGTGATGTTCAGAATCAGATTGAGTTAATAAATTCATTTTTTAACAAACTAAAAGGAAAATAACATCATGGATATTAACGAAGCATTAGAAGCAAAGGCAAAAGAGATTAAATCAAACATTGAAGCAAACGAGCAGAAAATGTCAGAATTAAACTCTCAATTTGAAGAAATGAAGAAAAATTGCGCTGAAAAATCAGAATTGGAAACTATCAAGAATGAAATTTCAGATTGCAAAAATGAGATTATGAAGTTGTCACGCAATACCGGAGTTGCAAGCATGGAAAACAAGGAAGAAAAGTTTTCTGAAATTGTTTCAGAACTGTTTAGAAAGAATCGTAATGAGCGCATGGAATTTGACACCGCAACTCTAGGAGTTAAATCACAAGGTCAGACCGGAGATAATTCTTTAGGTGGTTATGCAGTTCCATTCCAGTTAGACAAAACCATTTTAAAAATCGAACGTGACAGAAACATTATGCGTCAGTTATGTTCCTCACAGTCAGTATCTACACCAGATACACATTGGAATGTTGATTTAGGCGGTACTGAAACAGGTTGGGTTGGTGAATTAACCGCAAGACCTAATACCAATGTTCCTACACTCACTAGAGCTAATATTACATGGGGTGAAATTTACGCAAATCCTAAAGCATCATACAGGTTGTTAGACGATGCAGAATTTAATGTTGAAGCGTGGTATTCACAATCAGTTGCAGAAGCTTTTGCTGATAAGTGCGAAGAAGCATTTTTAACCGGAAACGGAACTGATAAACCAAAGGGTATTTTATCTTATACTTTTAATACAGACGCAGACGCAAGCCGTGATTTTGACAAATTTCAGCAAATCACATCTTCAACACTGACCGCAGATGCAATTATTGACTTGTATTATTCATTACGTCAAGTTTACCGTGGCAACAACACCGCATGGCTTATGAATCCATCTACAATTCAAGCATTGCGTAAACTGAAAGACGGTAATCAAAATTACATCTGGGTTGATAACATTGCTAATGGCATGGTTGGTACACTGTTAGGCAGACCGGTATATGAATCACGATTTATGCCACCTTTTACTACCGCTGGCAATAAGGCTATTCTGTTTGGTGATTTCAAGAAAGCATACACTATTTTTGATTTACACGGTTTACGAATCGTTAGAGATGTAGTAACTGATAAGACATCGGTACAGTTCTATACCTCAAAACGTGTAGGAAACATGGTTAAAGATAGCTGTGCATTGAAGTGCTTAGTTAAAGGTGCGTAATTATGATGATAGTAGTAGTTGAAAAAGACGTTGACTACTCTGTAGATGGTATTCACCCAGAAACACTCACTAAAGGCGAGTATGATTTTGACAGTTTACCATCTATAGCACAACAGGTTTGTATCAGAGAAGAATTTAAGGTTTATGACCCATCAAAAACCAAAAATGAAACTCAAAGTACAAAAAAGAAAACTAAATAATTAAATTCCTTGTATTTAGTTGTTCGGGTATTTTCTAATTTATTTAGAAAATATCCGTTCAAGCGGAGTAGCTAAAAATGAATTTCCCGACAGTAGCACAAGTAAAAGCGCATATCAGAGTTGAAATAGACGATGAAGAGGATGATTTAATTCAAGAATACATCGAAAGTGCTATTTTAATGATTTCAAGATACATAAATCAAAAAATCTATGAGAATGAAGTTCCGCCGGAAGAAAGCAACGGTACAATTTTTGATGTAACTATGAGACAGGCATTGTACTTAATTGTCGGTGAATGGTATAGATACCGTGAGAATACGTCTACTAGCGATATGCACCCATTGTCTAACGGTGTTAAACAGTTACTAGACCCTATAAGGAAGCGTAACGCATGAGCATTGATATTAAAGGCGGTTCTCTATCTAAACGAATTAAGATATATGCGCCTAAAGATGGAATAAGTACATTTAAAAGTATTGATGATTACGACTTGTTACGTGAATGTTGGGGATATATTGAACAAGTATCGGCAAGGTCGCAGATTTATGCCGGATTGGAAGTTCAAGACCAACAATACACGGTATCAGTTCGATTTTTTCACGGATTGCACATTGATTGCTTAGTATGTATTAACGGTTATTATCATAGAATTGACAGCATACAGGCGAAATATGCTAAAGGTCAGATAATTATTAGTTGTCATTTTGATTCACGTATAAACAAAAACGCAAGGGTAACAACATGATTAGTTTAATGCAAGCAAGAAAAGATATTTATAAGTTATTCAGCGATTGTTTGTCAGATGTTACGTTGAATGACGAAAATGTTAATGTGTTTGATTGCATACCGAGTACAGAAGTTAATCAAGGTGTTATCTATGAGAACAGATACTTAGAAGCACCGACAACCACAATGACCGGAGAGACACATTATTTCAAGGTACAATGTACAACAACCGTATTCAGTTTTCATGACTGGGAAACAACAGAGCGTATATGTGATATTTTGTGTGAAAGATTAAGCGGTAAAGCAGATAATGATACTTTTCAAATGATAATCTGTCATAGCTTTTATTACATGGATTATATTCAAGAAGAAGGCTTTTTTGGTATTCAAATTGATTGGGATATAATTTTGTATGGCAACGAATGACGAATTTTTTAAAAAAGCTGAAGAATTTGGCAAAGAATTAAAAAATCATTCAAGTAAATACCTAAAAGAAATTAAGGTTATTCTGCATGATTGTTTAGAGCCGTTTTTCAATAAATGGTGGGATGAAGCAAGTCAATTACGCAGAAAATCAGAGGGTGGAGATGGTATTTACAGTAAATACAAACCGTCACAGTTAGTTGTTGCACTTAAAAAATCAAGAACAAATTTTAAACCGACAAAATTCAAAACACCTAAAAGCACAAGTGATGTAATCGGTTATTTTTACTTGCCAACTACACCGCAAGTTACAAACAAGAAAGGCAAAAAACTTGTTTTACCTAAATCATACTATCAGATGTTGGAATGGGGTATTGAGCCTCATAGTTTAGGAAAAGGAAACATCACAAAATACGGTGCGAGACAGAGATTGTTTAACACATCTACATCTAAAGGGCGCAATAAGGGTTACTATGACCGTAGAATAGATGTGTTGCAAGATAGTATTGCAAGAAAGAGAGAGCAATTAGCCGAATTGTATCGTAATCCTAACAAGAATGAAACTGTTAAAACCCGAAAGGGAAGAGGTTACACTTATTCTACCGTAGGCGAAAAAATACAGAAAATTGAGACACAGATCAAAGCGTATAACGATAAAATAAGCGATTATAGGCAGAGATGGCAAAATGTTAATAGATGGTCAAGCGGTGGAGCGCACGATGTTATACGCACACAAACAAGTAACTTTTGGCATGGAAAAAGATTTCAAAAGTCTTTAGGCGGTGCGCAATTCATGCGTAAAGCAAGGGAATCAGTCGCAAATGAATATACCAAAAAAGCGGTTAAGAAAAAATTTATGGATTGGATAAAACAGAAAGTCGAAAACATGAAATAGCTATTTATAGGAGATAAAAATCATGGCTTATCAAGAACTTTATAATTACACAGGCAAAAATGCTGTTAAGATGGCTGGTACACTTACACAGTTTTCTATTGATGGTGGTACAAACTGGTTAGACTTACAAGGTTTTCAAGAAATTGGAACAGTAGGTACAAAGGCTAATACCATTGACCAGTCTACTATTGAAGATCAGACAAAACGATTTATTTCCGGTATCAAAGAGGGTGAAGATAAAGAACTGGAGATGTTATGGTATGACGGTGATACATCACAAGAAACTTTGAGAACAAAAGCTAGTGCGGGTGCTATTGTTAAATTCCGCCATCAGTTCAAAACCGGAGATATTGCAACTTATGAAGCAACTTTGTTGGGTTGGCAAGTATCAAGCGGTACAAACGAGGATTTGATGAAATTCCAAGTGTCTATGAAGTTGAGCGGTGATCCGGTTTGGTCTAAAGCAACAGTAGTAACACCGTAATTGTCTAAACAATGCTATAATTTAATTTGGTGAGATCCTAAATAAATTAGAAAATTAGGATCTCATTTTTGAAACAAAAATATACAAGGAATATTGATTATGAGTTATGCAGAATTATTTAAACAACAACAGAACGGTATTTTTAAAGTAAAAGAAATTGACGTTTCAGAAGAATTACCAAACGTTGGTAAAATTTACGTTAAAGAATTAAACGGTTTTACTAAATTGTCGATTATTCAAGGCAAAATGAGTGACACTGAAAAAATGTGTTTACTTATATGTATGTCGTTATGTGACAAAGACGGAAACCCAAGCGAAAAGCCGGAAAATTACGGTGAAATTATATCTTTAATGCCGGATAGTGTGTTTAACAAAGTCTTACAAGCAACGCTAGAAGTTAATAACGCAACAAAAGAGAGTGTTGACAATATAAAAAAATAGTTAAATCTGATAACTTTATCCGGTTATGCTCACGAATTGCCCGTGAAATTGGAAAGTCAATCGGTGAAGTAATGCAATTACCACAAAGCGAGATATTGATTTGGCAAGAAATATTTTATGAAGAGTGGGCGCAAATGAATCCCGAAAAAGCAAGTGATTTAGAAAATGAAAGGCGCAGAAAAGAGGGTGTAACAGAGGAAGAAGCATTATCAGATATTGCGATTTTTAAGGCTATGATGAAAAAATAGGAGATTGTTATGGCAGACACAGGTTTAGTTAATTTATCACTCCATTTGGAAGATGTACAAGACTTTATTGATAGTTTTAAAAAAATGGGTGAGACTGTATCTGCCGTTACAGATCAAGTGTCGCAAGGTATGCTGGATATTTCAAAATATCTGAAAGAGTGTACCGATGGTTTTAATGGTTTAAGCAGTTCTTTAACCGGAATTTCACAGAATTTAGGAAGTTTTGATTTTTCCGGTATCAAACAACAGATTGACGATTTCAGCGTTTTTGCCGAATCCTTGAATAAGGCGATTGTAGGCACTGGAAATTTATCGCAACAGACACAACAGTTCGCTCAAACTTTTGGTTCAGCAGATTTAGCAAAACAGACAAAGGAAATTCAGCAGACAATAGCAGATTTAAAAATACCGGAACTGTTTTTAAATCAGACTGCCGATATGAAAAAGGCTTTTGAACAGATTGCACAGTCACTAACATCTGTATTAGAGCCTAAATTAAATGAAATGATTAACTTGTTAAAGCAGATTTCAGTTAATACCGCAACGACTGCTAACGAAACAAGTCAATTAAATCAACAATTCAAAGACCTGTCAGACAGTTTAAACAAAGCGTCTGAATCATGGGCGAAAGATATTACACAAATGAAAAAAACTGATTCATGGCTAACAAGAATCTCAAACGGATTTAAAAAGTTATTCAGAATCAGAAGTGAGCAAAACAATCAGACAGATACCGGAGAACAAGCCACACAAACCGGACAAGGTACAATGGGAATGTTTAACAACAAAACCATTAAAGAGGGTTTGAATTACATTGCGTGGACTGCAAAGAGAGTGTTTTATTTTTCTGTTATTAACGGTGTAATTGGTGCCTTTAAGGATATACCAAGTGTAGGTAGACAGTATGAAAAAACATTATCTAATCTGTCAGTATCTTTTGGTGGAAACATCAAGCTTGCCAAAGCGCAATTTCAAGAATTAAACAATACGATAAATAACATTCCACAATCTTTTGAAGAGGTTGTAAATGCAACAAAAACATTAAGATTGTTCAATTTTGCAACATCAGAAAAAGATTTAATTGCATTGTCAAAAGTTGCCGAGGGAACAGGAGAATCTTTTGAGGGTTTAGCCGATGCAATGGGTAAATTTACTGAGGGTAATTATAACTCACTTAAAAAATTTGGTATTACCGCAAAAGACGAAGGTGACAAAATAGCATTGTCATTCAAAGGGTCAATTACTGAAATTGCAAAAGATACACAATCATTACAGAACTATATAAACAATCTGGCAGATACCGAGTTTGCAACCGCATTAGACGAACAAATGAACGGTTTATCCGGCAGTTACAAACGATTACAAAACGCATGGGGTGATTTATCGTTAGAACTCTATAATAGCGGTATTAAAGAATTTTTAGTTGATATGACAAACAAGGGTATTTCATACATTCAGAATTTCATTTCATGGTTGAAAAATCCCGAAATTAAATCAAATATAAAAGCATTTTTGCGTTTAGCTCAAAATGTAGCCGATTCAGTAGGCGAATTTTTTAAATTGAGTTGGACTGCAATCATTAAAGGTTGGGAAAAGTTAAATGCCGTTGTTAATTCAGTGGCACAGAGTGTAGGCGGTGCGTTTAACTGGGTATTAGAGCAGTTTGGTATAGCCGTAGATGGTTTTAAAACTGAAATTGACAGTAATATAAGCTATTTTCAATTCTGGTGTGACACGCTGATAACAATTTTTAAAACAGTAGCGCAAGGTTTTGCAAATTTACGTAGCTATATTGTTGGTGACGCTATGCAGATTGAAATTAACGCAAAAGCAAACCTTGCAACTAAAGATATTTTGAAAGATGTTAATTTTAAAGACTTAAAAGATGCTATTGAAAAAGAGTATGGAGAAGATTTTGAGGGTAAAACGTTTTTTGCTGGCGATAAGACTGTAATTGAGGACTATGCACAAACAGTTCAAGAAACCATAGACGATTTACAAGAATTACGCAATGAATTAAACAGTACATTGCCTAGTGTTTCGAGTAAACGTGCCAAAGAAGAAATAGTTGAAAACATGAAAGCAACTGAAAAAGAATTGCAAAGATACAAGAAACTGCAAATTGATGTTGCACACGTTATGCAAGATAGCAGATACAAGGCGCAACGAGGCGAGTATGAGAGCGTTATTCCATCGCTAAATGACAATTTCCAAAAGACAATAAACGAACGCATTAAAACGTTAGAGGATGAACGTAGGAAAGCGCAAGAAAAATTAAGCAAAGTATTTGAGGGAACTAATACACAATTCACTGACAAAACTAACGGAAAAGGCGGTGGCGGTGGTCACGATAAAGAGTTAAAAGACTGGAACGAATTTTACGAAAAAATGCTTGCTAAAGTTACTGATTACGGCAAGGAACGTGTTAATTTAATTCAGCAGTATCACGAAAATATCAAAGAATTAGATAAACATTATGCTGAAGATGCAAACGTGTCTTTTGAGCAATACAATAATCTGAAATTGGAATTGCAGAAGAAGTTTGATAAGGATATGCAAGATTTAATTCGTAATCAGAATGAAGCGGTATCACGTTTATTTAATTCCGATTATAAAAACAAACTGTTAGATTTAGAAAAAGCATTAAGGGAAAGAGAAAAAACAATACTCAATTCTTATGCTAACGGTGCCTTGACTGAATCTGAAAAGAACAATGCTTTATTGCTCAATGCTAAAAAATTCAATGAAGATTCACGCAAACTGCAAAAAGAAGCAGAGATTGAACAAAATCAATTATTAGACAATGAACATGCAAACGAGATAGCTAGTTTACGACAACAGTATGACAAAAAATTAGAATTACTGAAACAGTATCTTGATGATGAACGCATTACACATGAGCAGTACGATCAAGGTGCATTACGTCAGAAACAATACTTTGAAGAGCAGAAAAGAAAGCTAGAGGAAAGCGAATTTTCAGCAAGTAGCGGTGTTGTAAGTAATGCAATGAGTTCATTTGAAAAATTAGACCAAACATTACGCAAGTATGATCTAACATTCAGTGAAGTATTAGGAACACTAACGGACAAAGGTAAATTGACACAAAAACAAAATGCTATGATGTGGTCTGATATGTCGTTGGGAATGTCTAATTATTTTGGTGCATTATCGCAGAATTTTGAAAAGGGAAGCGGTGTATATAATACGATGTTTGCATTACAGAAAGGTTTTGCGATTGCAAGTGCAACAATCAGCATGATACAAGGTGCAATGGAAGCATGGAAATTAGGTTTTCCGGCTGGATTGATGGCCGGTATGGGAGTGTTGGCGCAAGGTGCAAGCCTTATCGGTCAATTAAAATCAGTTCAATTCAGAGCAAAAGGTGGTAGATTAGATCCGAATGCTTTAACCGTTGTCGGTGAACAAGGCGCCGAACTGATTACCGGAGTTAGCGGTAATGTAATCAGTAATTCAAAGTCAAAAGATTTACTAAATAATTTAGGAAACAATAACAATAATGTTACTGTTAATTTGGTTGAAGATGCTTCAAGAGCCGGACAAGTTCAGCAGAGAACGGACAACGATCAACAAACAATTATTGATGTAATTGTTGCAAACATACGCAATGGCGGTGAAGTAGCAAACGCTATGAGTGGCACTTATGGACTAGCAAGGCAAGGATATTAAAAATGAACTATTACCCTAAAACATTACCGAAGTTTTTACAAAGCGGATATACATTAAAACGTAGTCCTAACGTATTGCGAACAACTATGACTAACGGCACAGTCAGACAGAGATTATTGTCAAAAGATGCACCGCACACATTGTCTGTAACATTACAGTTTAACAATCTTGCAGACTATCAGACTTTTGTTGCTTTTTATCAGAATCATATCAATTTTGGTGTTGATTGGTTTATTGCACCGATATTGAATGACAGAGCAGATATAACGGAAAGTGAATTGATAGCACGAAAAGTCAGAATACAAAACGGTTCATTAAGTGAACAATTACAATTTCGTAATCATATAGGCGCATGTTACAAAATCAGCATGACACTTGATGTTGACAATGTGGAATTTAGTGAATCATGGAGTAACTATTACAATGAGTAGAATTTTACTTGATGTTGATTTTAACGATCAGACGACAACTAATCATGCGTTAAATTCTGATTGGTTTGAAAGTGTTTCTAATAATCTGACAAATAACCGTTCTTTTGAACTGATTGAGGGAAGCAATTATTGCATGGTACATACCGCAAGGTGCGGTCTTACTTTTACTCCAAGGCACTTTTCAGATTTAACGGATTATGAACTTGAATTTGATATATATAGAACTGTCGTAACAAGAAAAATTCTTGTAGCATTTCAAAAGTGTTTTAAGTTGGGTAATGATTATAATACGTTTTCTATTTTTCTTGATAACGAAACAATTAACATAGGATATGTTGACACTACCGTTAATACATGGGTTAAATTCAAACTGCATAGAGAAAATGATGTATTGACCATATATCGTGATGATGTTCTTGTTTATACCTATAATGATGAAAATCAGAAAACTGTAATTAAACAGGCTATCTGTTTTGGCACTGATTTTAATGATACATGGCAAAATCAAGATACCAAAAAATACAATAACATTAAATTAACTGAATTAACAGTTAAACCATACATTATTGCAAGCAGTACATTCATAAATAGCGGTGATACAGTTACACTTGCATTACAAGGCGATTTTCAAAGTTGCAAGTGGGATAATAACGAGACGGCAACAAGCATTACAGTAGAGCCATCTTCAACAACTACATACACATGTGAAGTAGTTGATATTAACGACAATGTAATTACATTATCACAGACAATAAATGTATCGGCTAACATTGTTGTTGGTTGGGGTACATTGTCAGAAAATACATTGTTTTTGATGAATTTTGCTAACGGACAAATGAATCTGTTACGAGGCGAATGTGTTAAACGAGGTGCTATTGATGACCCTAGTTATTATCAGATTGAACAAATAGACGGTGTGTATTGTTTAGCATGTAATAATGTTGCTTCTGAAAAAGGGTCTGTTTATGGCGGTGCTTATTTTCCGTTTTTTAATTCAGCGAATATATGGTTTAACGAAACTAAACCGATTAAACGTACTTTTGAATATACAATTTGCACTCCAAATGATGATGGGAATAACGTATTTTGGAAAGCATTATCGTTTTTTCAATCTATCATAAACACATCTACAAACACTCCGGACAGCAACACAATCAATACCGGATATATAAACATTCGAGGTTATCAAGAAAATTCGCCCGTTGGAATGAATTTGATAATTTCAGATGAAGGGTGGGATAGGTCTAAACCGATTTATTCAAACGGTGAAAGATTACCACAATTAGCCAAGATTATAATCGGCAATGGATGGAGTGATAAAGGTTGGCACCATATAGCAATAGAATTTCAATTAGAAGTTTTAGATGAAAACAATGACGTATGTTCATTTGTTTTATATATTGACGGTTATCCGATTAAAACATGGCACCAGTATTACAGCACAGATTATGTAGCACGTAATGGTGAATGGTTTGCTATTGCCACATCAAATAATAACAATCAGCAATGGTATTTGTCAGAATGTATTATTACAGATGGATTAAAATATGGTGGTAAATTTGATTTACCAAATAACTTTTACAAACAGTACACATCTATTGCAACCGAAATTGTACCTGCAACTCCGGTACGTAAATTCAGTGAATTAGCTATCGTCAACGCTAACGGCACAGATGCACCAATTTACGCTATTGTGATTGAATCTGAAAGCCTTGCAACTCCCATTTGTTTTGCTCAATCCTATCGTGGCTTTATCGCCCGTGATCACAATGACGAGTTAAGAGAGTTTACTCCTAGCGGTATTCAAATCAATCTACCCGAAAGAACAAATCAAAGCGGTTCAGCCTTATCTTTTGGTGTAGCAAGTATCAATGGTGAAGTGTTGGAAATTGCAGATACGATAATGGCTGGTGCAAATCCATGTTATTTAACGGTATTGGAATATTTACCTTTTGACACGTCAGCAGAATATGACAGTGTGACTGCATACAAGCCTAGTTACTCACTAACCTTATTTGTTACATCATGTCAAGTTACTCCTAAAGGTGCGACTATTACTGCCGGATGGCATGACACTTTAAATGCTAAATTTCCGTTCAAAAGATACACGGCAAAACAGTTCAAAGGATTGCGTTATGTGTGTTAAAAACATTGAATTGTTTATGCAAAATATACATACTCCTAACGGTCGTACATTCCCGATGTGTGATTGCTGGGGTTTAGTGTGTTATGTTTTTCTAAAAAATTTAGGAATTAAACTTGACCATAAAACATGCTATGACAAACACACAATGACTAACGGATATAATGATTTAGTCAGTGATTTTGAACAGGTTAAAACTCCTAAAGATTATGATGTTATCTGTTATTTTAAGCATGATATACTTATTCATATAGGTATATACATCGACGGTCACATACTGCATACAGATGCACGAAAAGGTACTTGTTTTGAGGTTTATAAACCACAGAATTTTATAAAAATCTATCGTTACAAAGGACTAAAAAATGAGAGTAAGAATATTTAATCGCACAGATTTAAGTCATGCTTTAAAGGATTTTATCATTGATAACGAGGATATTAGTTTACTAAATTTTTTAGAAAACGGATTAAATTCAGAAGTCAGCAAACGATTTAAAAGATGTGTGACCGTATTGTGTGATGGTGTGGAAATACCTCACAATATTTGGTGTAAATACAATTTAAAAAACACTAAAAACATTACATTCATAATTAAACCGCAAGATTTTTTCAGTATTGCAATGATTATTATTGCGCTTGCCGTTGCGGTTTATACAATGTCAATGCTCAAAAAATTAAAGACTGATGATAAGAAACAGGAAAGCGGTTCAAGTATCTATGATCCTAATGCTCAAGGCAATAAGGCAAAACTGGAAGATCCCATACCGGAACAATTTGGACTTGTTAAAGCATTTCCCGATTACATCAGCGACAAACATTATTTTTACGTAAACAATGTACGATATATGTCTATGTTATTGTGTCAAGGTGTTGGTTATTATGATTGGTCTTTAAATCAGATGTATATCGGTGCAACTCCTATCAGTTCATACGTAGGAAGTGATATTGATGTGCTTGTTGCAGACCCTAATCAAGATATTAGTTCCCATGACGCTCACAAATGTTGGTTTAATTCTACCGAAGTTACCATGTCGGGAAAGGAAGTTCCGGCAACTGAAAGTAACTCACGTAAAAGGGGTGAAATTGTATCAGCAACGCTAACATTAAACGGATTAACGGCAACAAGTAACAGTGATTTACATCTTGCCAGCGGTGACATGATTAGACTGTATAACTTACAAGGACAGGACAGAACAATAAATTTAACTGAAATTGAGTTAATGCCTAGTTCTGTCAGATGTTATGCTCAATCAATCCCTAGCAATTTAAACCTTGCTTTAGGTTGGAAAGTCGCTCTCACAGTGACAAACGGTGGCAGTTCTGAAACATATCCGCTAACCTTAATCAATTATGGAACTGATACTCAAAAAGGAAAATTTATTGATGTAAATTTTGTTAATTTGACAATTACAGAAAATACATCAGCAACTTTAGTGTTGAAAAGTTTTGTTTATAGTGACAGTAATTTAGACAGTACACATGTATTAGATAACGGATATTACGAAGTACAAGCAGTTAATGGTACATCATATACGCTTTTGGCTAAAGATAAGAACGGTATAACATATCGAACAACTAGCGGTTGGGGCGGATTTTCTGCAAATCGTACAAGTTCAGCAGAGATTGAATTAGTCGAAACAGCAAGTACAATTTCAAACGCAAAATCAAACGTTGCCGGATATTACAGAGCATGCCCAATAGGTGCAACAAGTCGATATTATGAAGTGGATTTTTCATTTCCTAGCGGTCTGTACCATTTGAGTGATGAGGGAGACTATGAAAACAGAACGGCAACGATTTTGCTAGAGTGGAAAATTGCCGGAAGTACAGACGCACCGCAGAGCATGACAAAAGTATATACAAAGAATAGTCCAGACGCTTTTGGCGAAACAATCAGTATAGATGTTGGCAATTCAAACAATGCGTATGAATTTAGAGTTACTAATTTATCTGATTATTCAAGCGACAGCCAAGATGTTCAAACTTTTTTATGGAACGGTTTAAAATGTTTAATTTCAGAAGATACACATTATCCCGATGTAACCGTTATTGCAATTACCGTTAGGGGAAGTGAAAGCCTTGCAGAATTAAGTGATAATCAAATCAGTACATTATGGACTAGACGTTTAGCAAATCTGAATGACGTTAAAACAACCACATATCAAGATGTAGTTGTTAATGGTTTTGACACATTTAATTATTCAGCACCGGAAATGTACGATTTAATCATGGCTAATTCGTGGTATCCGGCATACTGGGAAATCCCTAAAAATTTCATGTGGATAAACAATGAGGGATATTATCGCAGATACATTAAAATGCAGAATTGGAGAGATAACGGAGAGAATGATCAAACAATGGGTCATTCGCCTAATGATGCCACATTCTGGTTTACAAATGAACGGTTAATCAATTCAAGGGAAGCAACTATTATTCAGTATCAGCAAGTAATTGATAATTTACCCGTTGCGTACACAATAGACAAAGACAGTGCATATATCAGCGATCATAGAAATTATCGTTACAGACCAAACACGGTTAATGCAGAAGAAGGAAATTTACAGTTTTGGTTTGAAGCAAACAATTATTCAACACGTACAAATCTAGGTAGAACGTATAACGGATTTTGTTTATGTCTGTTTGACAGATATAAATCAAGCGATGATGTTGAATATTATGAGTATAGACTGTATGCGCCCGTTTATGGCGGTGAATACGGTTTAGGCACTCTCATAAATTCATATTTGATAGAATCCGATTTCTTTATCAGTCAAGGCGGAGACAACGCACATTCAATCAGAATTGAACACACTAGAGCATTCATTAAAGTATGGATAAATCCGCATGAAAATAGAGAAGATGGAAGTCAAGGCGGAAGGCTTATATTTAACATAACCGCAGATGATTGTCCGCAAGTTGCTATTCATTTTGGTCAATACATAGGATTTATGAAGGGTGGTACATTCGGTTCGGGTGGTTACATTTGGACTTGGTACATAGGTAAATTGTCAATTCAATATCCGACACAAAAAACAATCACAGTAGCAAATCAGTCAGCAACGACCGGAGAGGATAAGGAAATTAACCGTTCATTGTCAGCACCGATTAAATATATTTGTGAAAATTCAAAGTTTGGCAAGATTTATGACGAACAAAATTTAATGCAGTTAGACCAAATGTGGAATACTGCCGGACTTAATTTTGACTATCGTTTTGATAAATCGACAACGGTATTAGAAGCAATCAAACAGTGTATGCAAGTAGGTTATACAGAGCCTATAATTGACGGAAACAAAATAAAAGGCACATACAGAAGTGAAAACGCATACATAGAGCAAATGTTTACTGCAAACAATATGACCGGAGAGCCGAAAATAACGTACAATTTCATTACACCGACAGACAATGATGAAGCGGATATAACATACATGAATCCGTCAAACTGGAAACAAGATGAAATATATGTGGATATTGATAAATCTACAAATGAATCAGAGGTTTATAACTATCAAAATTCGCTCAATACTGAAAAAGTGGAAGTATTAGCCGTTACAGATGTGAACAAGGCGATAAAGTTAGGTGCCAGACGTTTACGTGAAGTTATGTATCAGCGCAAGCAGATTGATTTTGATTGCGAATTTGACGCTTTAAACTGCAATTATGGCTCACTAATAGCAGTAGCATTACCACAGGATTTAAACGCATACAGTGGCTATGTGATTGATTATGACAGTGATACTTTAATTTGTGAATTGTCTGATACTGTACCTAGCGATGTGAGTTTAATTTACATTAGACGTTATGACGGAACTGTTCAACAGATAAATTGCACATATATTGATAACACTCATGTTCAATTATTAAGTGGATTAGACTTTAATTTACGCAGTAACATTCAATTAGATTTGTTGCATTATGCAATCGGAAAAATTGAGAAATACTGGGTAACATCAATCAAGCCTAGTGATAAAAAGTGTTCTGTTACTGCAATCAACTATGACGCTAGAGTGTTTGTGGATGATCAGATTGAGCCGGAACCGGAGCCGGAGCCAACGGGGTTAAATCTCAATGGCGCAGAATTATATCAATATATCCTTGATCATACCGGACACAATTTACAAGGAACGTGGGAAACGACAGAGCAAAATCAATTAAAAGTTACCGGAACAAACGTAAACGGATCTTATGTTGTGTTTAGTGAATTAGGCGCATTAAATGACTTTATACTGGAATGGGAAATGACAGTGCTAGCAAGTGCTGGAACTGTTAGAATAAATTCCGGTATAAGTCCGATATTACTCACAGATCCAACCGGAAGTAGTGCTGAGGGTTGGAACAACGGAACAATTACTAACGCTAAATTTGTATATTTTATGTGTAATTGGAACGGAAGCGGTGATGGAAATGTTGGTACACTAAAGTCTATCAGTGACAACGGCTCAATGTCTAATGTTAATAGTTCTACCGGAAGCTTTACTGTCGGAACAAAATATACATACAAACTTGTCAGAGCAGACGGATATTTGAGATTGTATCAAGATAATAATTTAATATCTGAATATCAAGAAACGACTTATGCAGATACACCGTTCTATTTGGGATGGTTTATGTGGTGGGGCGGTACTTATAGGGTGTATCAAGCTAATTTTATAATTGACAGTTATAAAATTGAATTGACTGAATAAATAAATTATAATCATTGTGAATATGATTGAAACAAAAAGCCTATATCGAAACGGTATAGGCTTTTTTATTTATATTAAGGAGTATAAACAAATGTCACGCTAATTATGATAATGTATGACTTGTAAAAATTATATGACGCAAATCACAAAAAATTTATAAAGGCTAACAGTTCATTATCAGATAAGTTCAATGCCCTAGCAATATGTTCAATGTCTGTTTCCTTAATTGAACCGCCTTTTAAACGTGTTGCAAGTGCGTTATTAGTCCAGCCTAATTTTTCCAAAAGGTTATCCCTTGTAATACCTCTGGAATTGTAAATATAGGCGAAAAAATCTCTTACAGAATCACCTACCTGTAATAATTGTTCCAATGTTTCTATTTTCTTTATCATATAAACCAACCATTTTAAACCCTTTATTATATGTATTATAATCAATTAAGTAATAATTACAAGTAATTTAATCAAATTAAAATAGATAATGGTCACATAATAAAAAAAAGAACTGTATAAACAGTTCTTTTTGAGTAGGTATTTTTATTCACTTTTTGAGAAGAAACACTGTTATTATAACCTAAAAATCCGGTTGTTCAATATCTAAAAATCCGGTATCTGATGTATTTTCAGTCGGTGATTGAATTTCAAATTTAGGTGATGTCTGTTTCTGAATTTCATACATAGGTTGTATAGGTTGTTCAATAAACTCCCTGTCATCCTCTGTATAGGCAGAAATCGAAAATGCGTTTTTAATAGCGTTTACAAGCGCCTTATTTTGTAACATCTGTATAGGTTGACACGCCCAAGGTTGAGACGGTCTAAATGCTTCCTCAAAATAAGTTCTGAATGTAACAGGTCTCGAACGGTTTTTAAGAAAAATTTTACATTCTATCCATTCGCACACTTTACGTTCTACCGTAACTGATTTAGGTACCTTTTGACCGGAAATGTACGATGAACTATCGTAAGCAAGTGTTTTAACTGCCATATCACCGTAAATAAATTCATATCCATCATAATTAGGCTCTCTGTTAGCTATTTCGCGCCATCCGTCGATACTAACAATGGTACATACCTTGCCACCGTTTAGGAAGCCGTATATGTGTTTAGCGAGGGGGTTTAAATTGAGTGTTTTACACTCTAGCATGAATGAGTACACATCGTTTGGAGAAACAACGGCACCTTGCCTTGCATTAGCCGTTATCTTTTCTGCAACCTTGCTATAAAGCATTTCAGCAGAAAAACCCATTTCAAATTTTTTACTCAATTCATTTGAGATTTTAACAAATTCAGTAGGCATAGTTGTTTGTGTTTTTGTATTGTTCATAATTTACATTCCTTTAATTGAAATACTAGGTTTAGTGTAAGATTCTTTTATGTATTGCGGATATAAATCGGCATGTTCCTTTTTAAATTTTTCTTTATCAAAATTATGTCTGCATTGTGATGTGATTGTAAACAGTACATTACTTTGATTATCACAAACTTCTTTAACATCAGTATTAACTAATTTTAAAAGGTTTGTTTTAATTTCCTCTTGATGTTTTTCCATCTTTTTAATTTCAGCAGAAACACCTATATATTCGGCAATTAAATTTTTAGCAATAATTTCATTGTTGTTATCTAAACATTGTGATTGTACTCTGTCAGTCGTATTGTCAAAGTCAGTTAAGATTTTACTAGGCTCTGCATCGGCAATTACATTGTTAAACCAAAAATAAGTTGCTTTACTTACTATTTGTTGCACATCATTCAGATTGTAGACTATTTCATAAATTCTAAAATCGGAACCGTCAATTAAACATGCCAGAAAGCATTTATGTATTCCGGTTATGTACATGTAATGTTGACATTGGCAATAGTATGTTAGCGGTACTGAATCCCTTGTACATTTTGCACCGTGATAAAAACTGCCCTCACGATATATATAACCGTCATTGAACGATGAATTGTTACTGCAATTCTTACATTCCAGTATTGCCTTTTCTTTATCTGATATGGTTATCAGTCTGTCAATGTTACCGATTAACCATGGCTCATATTTAGCCTTATAGTGTTTGTTTGAAACACGAACCTTATATCCGGTAGCTTTTGCAAATTCATCAGCAATAGTCGATTCTAAAACGTGACCAAAGTACATTTTATTGTTCATTTTAGTTGGCTCTGCTCTGCATGTTTTTTCAAGCCATAATTGATATACAGACTTGTATTTATTTAATCCTAAAACTGTGCCAATATCGGAACCACCTAACCCATGGTAGCGTCTTTTGTGCCAATCGTCATAGTCGGTTGTTTTAGTATCAATCTTATTCAGATATTCGTTATGCGCTTCTAAAAGTTGTTTATGATTCATTTTTATTCCTCGTTTTATGTTGCACTGGTTTTGTTAATGCCTTTTTTAAATCCCAATTCCTTTTTAACCTTGTTAATAAGGTATTAGCCTTAATATTCCAATATTCAGCCATTTCAGTATATGATTTAAATTCATTGCCTTTATGGTCTAACAGTCTTTTATTTTTGTTATCAATAATACTCTCTAATGCTTTTGTCATCGAGATTTTGTATTTTTTCATTCTGCTATAAACGCTTGTATGACATATTCCGTTTAAATCACATGCCATTGTTAGCGATGTGTAGAATTTACCTTTAATTCGTAATGCTCTCATTTAATTTTCCCTTTATTAAATAATCTGATTCTGCTATCAATCATATTTAACACCTTTTGTTCAGTTAAACTTGCAGTAGCCAAAACAGAAAGATTTTTTGAAATTACTGCTATCCGGTTTTCAATAATTTCCAAGTTTTTTACAAGTAATTTACAAGTTTGTTCCAAGTCTTTTATATCTGTCTTTTTAACTTCGTGATTACTTATGTTTATTACTTCCGGTTTTCTGTTTTCCAAGTCTTTAACCCTAGACTTTAGCGAACTGATATAATCTTCTGCCTTGTTAATTCTAGGTATTAAATCAACAAGTCTCTCAAAGATTCTATCAAGTTTTACTTCAATATCTTTTTGCATTTCTTTTTTCCTAAATGCCCTAAAGGCTGTGTCAAAGCCCTCTCAATATCCCATTTATACGTAAAATACCTATCACAAAAACGTGAACGTGGTATTTTCCAAAATTCGCACATTTCAGTTACACTTTTGAATTTATTACCTAAATGGTCAATACAACCAAAGGTGCGAGATTTTTTAGTCAGCGAATCTTTTAGCGACCAATGATAAATATTGTAACGTTGGCAGAATGTTGTCACAGAAATACCATAATGTCTGCACATATCACTGATACTATCGTATTCTTTGCCTTTAAAATCGGTGCATTTTTTAGCATTTGTAAACGGTCTTTTGAGGTATGAATTTGTTAAAATTTCCTTAATTGAAAACATATTCATTCTTGAAAAACCATAACAAACTTCAATATTGTAATGTCTAAACATAGCAGATATTGACGGAAATTCATTTCCTAAATGGTCTTTTGCCGGAATACAATTCCTTGTAACAGGTTTTGTTAGTGTGTCTTTAATTGTCATACCGTTTTGCAACCTCCACAATCCGGTATTGTAATTCACACCGTAAAATTTAAACATTTGTGCATACGATTCAAACTCGTTGCCTAAATGGTCTTTTACCTTTTTTTTAATCATTTTACTTCACCCATACCCTGTCGTATTTTTCGGGCAATTTAGAACAGTCTGTAATTGTTCCGTCCATGTAAACTACACGTACACATCGTTTAGTAGAATAGCTTATTTCCACTTCCGGAGTGTTTAAAGCCTTGCATAAAGCTACTGTACATAATGCCATAATCGTAATTACTGCAACGCACCATCCAAGAAAATTCAAAACTGTTTTAATCATTTGTTGTTCTTTTCTTTTCTTTAGCCATTGTTCATAAGTCATATTGATACCCTCTGTTTGTTGTTTGATGTGTTCATAATACACATAAAAAATTGTCAAATCAAGCAATATTTTTAACCATAAGTGTAAAAATGTGAAGTTAATCAAATTGATTATAAAGGTAAAGGAAAAACAGAGAATTTTAACAGTTTAGGTTAAATTTAGTGATGTACAAAAATAATCAAGTGTGCAAGGTTTTAACAATTTTGCTAAAAGTATGCACTCGATGGTGTGCAAGGTTTTAACAATTTTGCTAAAAGTATGCACACTGAAATCAAAAATTTGGTGTTTACTACTGGTCAAAAAATGAACAAAACGCTATATATATTAATATATTAATAATATAAATATAATATATATAATATATATAATATATATAAATATATAATAATATATAATATTTAATATTTTTTTTATATTTTTTTTTTTTAAATTTATTTATTTTATTTTTTTTTTTTTTTTTTTTTTTTTTTTTTTTATTTTTTCTTTTGGTTCTTTTCTTTTTTCTTTTTTTTTTGTTTTTTTGTTTTTGTTTTTCTTTTCTTATTCGTTGCAGAAATACAAATTTTGCACATTTGATTTTTTGCGGTTGGCAGAAAAAATTGAGGAGAGTTCGAAAAATGAAAAATCAGATCTTCTAGCCAACAGGAAATGAATTTGTTGCTGGCGCCTAAATTGAGGACTGCCGGAGAACTTGAAATCCGGTTCGAGGTGATTTGAAGTGTTCGGAAAAAGCGAACAGTTGCGATTAAATAATGCGATTTTTAAAACACTCACGTATAAGCGTTTTAACGCATTTTATTGTGTGGGTAATATATTGAGTTACCTAAACGCTAGAACGTGCCTTAAAATCAATGTACGTGCGTAAAAACGGCATTGTAATCTGTCTGTTACAATAAAAATCTATCATTACAAGCTTGATTATTAAAATTCATGTTTAAATCAAAATTCAGATTGTGGGTTGAATCACAGTTTTGAAAGTTATTTGAAAAATTACCAAAAAAGTATTTTGCCTTTTACCAAAATTGTAATATGATATATTGCGTAAACGATATAAACAAAGGGGTTGAACAATGAAAAGAATTACATTACAAGATATTGCAGACAGAGCAAATATCAAACTAGAGGTATTACAGAATCAGATTAAAACAAATGAACTTTTCTGGAATAAGAGAACGGGTAAACCGGTATCACAAAAAACGATGTGTATGTACAATTATCATTACTTGCCTTATAAGGTTGTAATTAACATTATGAGATTAAACAAAATAACTTTTAAGAAATTAGGAATACGTGATGAAGATTTATAAACGGATGCTTGATGAAGCACTAAACCAAATAGAACTTGCAGACAGGATTTGCAATTTAGACGAACTATCTACAAGTGAGATTTTTGTACTGATTAAGGTTGTTGTTGGTTGCGATACTGATTATTTTACATGTGTTGAAATACCTATGCCTAGACGCACTTTTTACAGTGTTATTCAGACACTTATGGAAAAGGGGTTTGTTGAAAAACAAGGACATGGATATTCGCTTAATTTGGATATGTTGTATGACAAAACGCATATTCAGTTACCGTCAGTTATTGCGGTAAAGAAAAATGAACAGTTGCAAAATATACAACAGTTGCAGAATGAACAAAAAGTTGAAATAACAGAAAAGCAAGATGTTGAAGTTGAAAAAACAGAGAAAAGGACAAATTTTGTTCCTCCTACTATTGAGGAAGTTGAACAAGCGTTTTTTGAAAAAACGAAAGACCGTACATTTTCACATGAAACGGCGGTGAAATGGTGGAACTTTTACAACTCAAAAGGTTGGTTTGTCGGTAAAAACAAAATGAAAAGTTGGAAATCGGCAATAGTTACATGGTTGAAAACAGACCAGATAGCAGTATCACAACCAGTTGAAATTAGGGATTTTGATGATAACGGCAACTTTATAGGATTTTAGGATATGAACAAGTTTGAAAAACAAAATGAAAATGACTGTTTACAGTTGGCAGTAAAGAAAAGCATTATACAAGGCATGATAAATGCGATTTATTTATTTGGCAGAGAACAGAAATATTTATTTCTGAATCCGGAAATATCAAGGTTAATCAATATTTGCGGTTGGCAGAAAATGACAAATGCAATTTTTAACGGCAAATCCGAAAACGTTAAAAAATGGTTTATGGAAAAATATGTTATTCAGAACGTATTTTACGGTGAAAATTTTATCAAAGAAAACAATATTACAGTTCCTAAAGGAGTTGTAATTGTAACTGATAGCGGAAGTGAATTTTTAAGATAGGAGTAAAACTTATGCAATATAACAATTATGGCGGTTGTAACGATTACAATGCAGTACAGAAATTTGAAAAGATTGATTTAAACAATTTCAAATTACTTGAAAAACAACCTTATGCGTATAAGGGAAAAATCGTGTCTGTTTTTCAGAGTGAAGGTAAGTTCGGGTTACAGTGGAATGTAACAATGGTAAATGTACAGAAAGGTACAAAGGTTAGTTTTTATATCGGTGCCGATTCTAATTCAATGTTGGCACAGCAGTTATTGCTGATTACTACCGGAAAGCTCGAAAGTATTGAAAAAGAGATTGTATCTAACGGTAATAACTATACGGTTATCAGCAATATTACCGGAGAGGTTGTCGTAACACTTGCATACGTATGTCAGTCCACAAAAGATATACCGATTTTTAAAGCCGTTCATTTTTTCTATCCGAATGGTGCAAGTTTAGAAGAAGTGCGCAACAAGGCACTTGAATTTACAGATTGGAAAAAATCGTTTGAACTTGCTAAAAAGATAACTAGCGAAATTCAGCAAGAAAGACAAGCGCAAGAAGAAACAAGGCAGAAATTTGCACCGCAGAATATTCAGCAGTCACAGTCAGTAAGCCCATTTGAAATACAAGGTGCGCAACAAACTGAAAATGCGGAAGAGGATATACCGTTTTAATGCTTGATGTTAATTCAGAAATTGAAGATATTACCAACGATATTTGCGTCAGTAAGTTAAATCTCATGGGATTGTACGATTTAATCAGCAACAAAAACATTAAACGTCAATTAAATGAGATTATTAACCTTATTGAACAAGTGGAAGATCTGTTAGACAAAATAAATGAAGAATCAGCAAATCACAGTTAATGGTATAGAGTTTAAAAGCATTAGAAAATGTGCAGATTATTTTTCTGTAAAATTTTCTACCTTTTACAAACACTATAAAGCCGGAGAAAAAACGGAGTTGATTGTTGCTAAATATTCAAACAAAGTTAAATATACAGACTATCAAGGTAATGAGTATCACAATTTATCTGAAATGTTGAAAGTGTACAATATCCCACTAAAAACGTACTATTCAAGAAAACGTTTGAAGTGGGATTTAAAACGGATTTTAACGACCAAAGTTAAACAGTTTGAATATGACGGTATTATGTATCATTCATTGTTTGATTTTTGTAAAAGAAACAAGATGTCTGAAAAACTGATACCGTTGTTAAGAGAGATTTTAAAATGAAAAGATTAGTGTTTGAATTACCTATGCCGTTGTCAGTAAACGATTACTACAAGCCTACATATAATCGTGCAACTGGGAAATGCTTTTTAAGGAAAAGTGATAAAGCAAAAGCGTATGTTTTGAAAGTGCAACCGATAATTTTTAAACAAACACTCGGAGTTGTTATTTTCAATAAGAATGTTAATTGTGATATTGAATTTCATTTTGCAAAAAATCTGATTACACAACCGCAGAAATGGAGAGATATTGATAATGGCATTAAGTGTTTGTTGGATAGTTTGACAGGAAGTAAAGTTTGGACTGATGATCGCATCGTTTCAAAATTTAACAGTGTGGAACGATTTTTTGATGCTGATAAATCATCATACGTTAAAATTACAATTTGTGGGGAATAATTAAAAAATGTGATCTACATCACATTATTGCATAATAACATATTGTAAACTATATACATACACAACAAAGAACAAAGAGGAATAAATTATGGAATTAGACAAAAGATTTAAAGTTTTACCGTTTTGCTGTTTTGGTGCTGAAAAATGCGTCAAATATATCGGCCACAAAGGGTATTTTTCAAACAATATAGCTCTTTTCAAAAATATAGACTTATGTATAGATGGAACTTTAGAAGCAGTTCACGGTGATGAAGCCGAATCGTTTGAAATGAGGGATAATCGAAAATTTTATAGATATTTTATTCCGGAGTGTTTTGTGAAACCGAAAGAAAAACAGTATAAGTATAGGCCATATACCTTTATGGAATTTAACGATAAATTCACCATTGGTTGTTCAATCATAACGTTTAGAAGAAAGGCTTATGCAGAATTAATCCACAATGTATTGTTTATCGGTTATAGAGAAGATAAAGAAGGTCTAATATTATTATTAGGTAACGCGGGATATTCTTTAGAAGAACTATTTAATGAATATGAGTATCAAAATACATTAGGCAAATGGATTCCTTTTGGAGTTGAAGAATGACTGATAAAAAATTATTAGAAAATCAAGAATTTAATGCTGATACAATTTCTGTATCATTGTCAAAGAAAGAATTAGAACTGCTTATAGATAAGTTGTCTGATATGCCAATTACAAATAAGCAAGCTCTTTACATATTTCAAAAACTAACAGAAAAACTTGAAACTCTGGAGCAGAATAATGAACAATAAAATTAAATCTATGTTTTTTGTTATTGATACACCATTTAAGGTCGCTTTTATTTACAGTAACAACAAGGGTGAAAGAAAACAACTTGATGTTGTGACTATTGCAGATGGTAATGAACAGAGAAGTTGTTATGAAAAGTTAAAAGAATACACAAAACAATACGATTTATTTACTTTTGTTTATGAGCCAAAAGAGAATAGAGTAATTTTTAATTTTACAGATAAGGAATAAAAATGAGTAAATTTAGCGAAGATTACATAGCATACCTAAAAAATCAGAATGAACAGATAGAGTATTGTTGTGAGTTTTGGCGTGAGAGCATCAAAAAAGTTCCGGAAAAATCAGAACAGTTTAATGTAATTCTAACTACAATAACTTTATTAGCTGGTTTGCAGGGATTGAATAATGACATTATAGAGACAGAGTATGACAGAAAGTAATTTAATCAGTGATTTAAAATCGCAGAATGAAATTATTGATGAATGTTATCGCTTCCTACACATGAAAATGCGGTTGGTTAAGGATAACAAGGAAGAGTATCGCAAGTATGGATTGTCTTTAGGATTGTTATCATTGCTAAAAAGTATTAACAATGATGTGTTAAGAGATATGGATATTTTAAGGGAGTAGAATAATGGAAAGAACTTATACAATAAAAAATAGTGATTATGGTTATCCGGTAACGTTAGACGAAAAGGGAGAAGTTATTGATGATGAGTTAATAACCGATTTACCGGATGTGGAAATAGCTTTTATTGTTGATTTTGTATCGCGATTAGGGAGTATAAACAGAAAAAACGGTAGAACAGGTAGAACAAGTTACGGATTGAAACACGTCGTAGAAAGATGTGTAGGTTTATATACATGTAATAATCAGTTTAAATCGCTATTTGTTTTATTAGGGCAGGAACCCGTAAACGCGATTGATTATGCAACGCTAAACTGGGGATGTTATTTTTCTGAAAAACTTGTACAAAAATTTGATACATCATACGGAAGTCAACATTACAAAGATAAACAGTATAAAGCTATTTATGGTATTTATAGGAAACATTATTTTTATAAATACCGTGATAATATGGAAAAGTTATCTAAGACTGTAAAAAACAAAAGATGGTCAGATTTTTTTCAAAAACACAGTTATTCGCTTGTTACAAAATCTAAAGCGTATATTAAAAAATTAAATGAAAACATAGCCGAATACGGAGTAGAAAAAGCAATAAATCTTATGCCTAGTTTGTTAGATATTGATATTACTGACCAAACGGAAACGGATATTGAATTAACGACATTCGATATGGCTTTTAATGCAATAGGAAATAAACGTATATAACAATTAGAGGTGGTTTAGAAGAATGAACGCACTTGCATACATTTTGTTGATAATTGCTTTTTTGGAATTAACAATCATGTGTGTTAATTATAAACACGAAAAGCAAGAATTAAAGACTGAATATATATTAAAATGCGTTGAATTAAAGCATGTATCCGATAACGTAATGACGTGCAGTAATTTAAAAATTCACAAAATTTTGAGTAAGAATGTGTTGGAAAACAAAAATGAATAATTTAGAGTTTAATAAAAAAATAGATGCTTTTAGAAATTCTATTGAAACAAAGGAAAATTTTGTATGTGGCGAAATCACAGAAAATGACCTTTATGATTTTATTTTCTACAAAGTGTACAAAGGTAATGCAAACAAAATGTATGAAGATTTAACCGACTATTACAGTGATGAATATGATAGATATTGTGATGATATTATCGCTGGTTGGACTGATGATGATGATTTTGAGTAGGTAACAAAGAATGAATCAGATTGAGAAAGATTTAGATAGATTAAGAAAGTGGTACACGGAAGAAAATTTGAAATTTGAAAGGTACAAAGAATATTACGCAAATTACGATAAAATACCGGAAGCGGTTAAACAATCAGCAATTAAGATTAAATGGATTGAACGGTTGATTGGATATGTAGAAAAAGTAAAAATGGATTCAGATTAAATGATAGAGTTTTTAACAAATTTATCAGAAATTCTAAAACTGATAATGCTAATTATTATCCAGATAGGATGTATTTTTATTTTAATTAGTATTCCTTTTATAATTTATTTTGGTTCAGAAAATACAGAAAAAGAAAGATTTATTTTAAGAATAAAGATTAAAGATAAATAAGGTATAAAAACAATTAAGCATGTAAGTGTTTATTTACTTGCTTTTGACGCCCTTAACTATTGAAATGTAAAATTTAATTTTTATAATTTTGATAGTTAGGGGTGTTTTTTATATGTTTGATTTAATCGAAAAATTTATTGAAGCGCATCAGCTTCTTTGTGGAAGTGTTTTAGCCTTTTTTACATCAATGATTAGATTGTGGCGCAAGTCTAATTCTTTTATTGATAAACTGTTAGATAGTTTATTATGTTCAATAATGACCGTAGGGATTTTTTACGGTATTCAAGCAGTTCATTCAATCCCCGAAAATGTAGCAATCGCAATAGGCTCATGTGTCGGATATTTAGGAACTGAAAAAATGAAAGAACTGATACTTAAACATTTTGGAGATGTAGAAAATGTGGATAAGCAGTAAAGGATTTAATTTAATCAAAACTTTTGAAGGTTTAAAACTTGAATCGTATCAATGTCAAGCTGGTGTGTGGACTATTGGTTATGGTCATACGCACAAAGTCACAAAGGGAATGAAAATTACAGAAGAACAAGCGGATTATTATTTAAGACAAGATATTAAAACTGTAACTGTTAATTTGGATAAATTCATTACTAAACACAATTTAACTTTAACACAAAATCAATATGACGCTTTATGCTCATTTATTTTTAATGTCGGTTACGGCAATTTTTTAAGTTCCTCGATATGTAAAGGACTAATCAATAAAGAGCCGATTGAGAATTTCCCTAAATATTTTTCATTGTGGAATAAGGTTAGAATTAACGGTGTTTTGACCGTTTCAAACGGATTGATTAAACGTAGAAAAAGTGAAGCAAGTCTTTTTATAAGTAAATAAGGTGGTGTATTATGGATGAAATTAGTCGTACATTTATAGATGGTAATGGTTTTTGTATATTGTGTACAGGGAATTAAAAGACCAAAAATTGATACTGAAAAACCTACACAAATTATTTATCAGTGGTTCAGCACAGTTAATAATCCACAGTTTACACCGATGATGATTACACAAACAGAATGGTGTAAAGCAAATATCTATATGTCACAGTTAAATGACAGCAGATTAAGTGTGTTAAATGCTTTTTGTGGTATTAAACAAGAAGTTAAGCAAGTAAAACAGAGTGAAGATATACCGTTGAATTTGATAAATGGCAAGAAACGATAAAGAAAAGATTTTAAAAGCAATCAGCACGAATGTTGATGATTTACTGAAACAGAAAGTTAATACATCTGTATTGAAACAGAATTTACTTATGAAAATTCTATCACGAAATATGTCAATACAGAATATTGTTGATTGTTCAGTTTTGAGCATAGCAATTTATTTGTTGGAGAATGACAATGGCAAAGATTTTACAGATAGTAAGGGGTGACTATTACCCTTATTTAGACGATACATGCAACATAAGAATCATAGACCGTTCGACACATGAACTTAGCACCTATGATTTTTCTGAATGTTACGCAATTCTGCAAATTCAAAAATTACAAATCCGTTATGAATCAGATGTATTAAATACAAAGATTCTGCCTATCACTCTCACTAGAGAACAGACCTATTCACTTACTCCGACCAAATTAGAAAACGGCTATCTAGCTATTTATCGGAATGACGAAACCAAAAAGAAAACAAAGTTTTTAACAATTCAATTTTCGGTTACCGATGAGAGGGTAAGCGATGATTGATATTGATATTGAATTAGATAATGAAAGCAGTATTGATACCGATATTCAAACATCAGACGGTGAAATTGATACTGATATTGAATTGTCAACAAACGGAACAAACGATTATAACGATTTAGCGAACAAACCATCTATTGAGGGTGTGGAACTAATCGGAGATAAAACATTAGAAGAGTTGGGTGTTGAAGCATTAACACCGCAGGAAATTGATGAATTTATGAACTCATAGGAGAGATTATGACTACTAAATATTTAGATGGAGCAGGTTTACGTTATTTCAGAGACACATACGTATTAACCACAACTCAAGTAAATACCCTTATTCAAACTGCATTTGCTCAATACAAGCAAGATGTATTTACTGTAGTATCTGCCTTGCCACAGACCGGACAACAAGAGGGTATTATGTATTTAGTGCCTAGTTCTAATGACCCTACTAAGTTAGATGGCTATATTTGGGAAATTGTGGATGATACCACTACCCCTCCTACTTATGGATGGAAACAACCAGTTGTAGGACAGGGTCAAATAGACCTTAGTAATTACTATACCAAGACTGAAACTGATACACTTTTAGCAGGTAAAGCAAGTTCTACCCATGTACACGGTAACATCACAAATGATGGTAAATTAGCTACCGCAAGTAGAGTTGTTGTAACTGATGCAAACGGTAACATTGATACAGCAAGTGTTACTAGCACAGAATTAGGTTATTTGAGTGGTGTTACAAGTTCAATTCAAACACAGTTAAACAGTAAACATGATGATACTAATCACGTTGCTTTAACTAATACTGAAATTGATACTCTGATGGCATAATACTATGACAAAATATGTAAATAATAACGGTGTCAGTGAGATGTGGCTAAACATTAAAAATTGGGTTACATCTCAATTACTTGGGTATTCACAAACCGGACATACACATAGCGCAAGTGATATTACAAGTGGATTATCGAATGTTGCAACTTCTGGATCATACAATGATTTAAGTAATAAACCAACAATCCCTAGTAAAACATCTGATTTAACTAATGATAGCGGATTTTTAACATCACATCAAGATTTGAGTGGTTATGTTCCGAGAAGCGGTGGGGCGGTGATGAGTGGTCCCGAACTTGCAAGAAATATAAATACTAGCGAATTAAGACTTTGTGGCGGTACTAGTTATGACGCTGGTTCAGCAGTAATTGTATACGGCAAGGACAATCAAATTTTTGAAGGGCGTTTAATGCTCCGTCCTTCGGATGGCACAAACTCAAGTAGCATGCAACTTTTCCCCAAGGGAACATGGACTTGGGCTGGAACAGCTTGCCAAATTACATCAGACCAACGTTACAAACAACAAATATCTGAAATTGATGATAAACTTCTCGATGCGTGGGAAGATGTAGATTTAGTACAATTCAAGTACAATGACGCTGTAAATGAAAAAGGTAAAGACAAAGCAAGACTGCATACCGGTTATGTAGTTCAGCAAATCAATGAAGCATGTCAAAAACATAATGTAGATATTTCAGAATACGGTCTATACTGCCATGAAGAATATCCCGAAGAAACAGAAGAAGTTGAAGTTGAGCAAGCAGACGGAACAAAGGCAAAAGAAAGAAAAGTTATCCGTGAAGCAAGCGAGCATTACAGTTTACGCTACACAGAAGCCTTAATTGTTGAATGTGCTTATTTGAGAAAGAAACTAAAGGAACTGACAGCTAGAATTGAACAGTTAAAGAGTAGCAAATAGAGTAGCTAATAGGTTTAAGTGTCTTGCTATAAATGAGTTAGAATCTCATGCGTTCCCACGTGGGATGTGAAGTTAAATTGTCTTGCAAGACACTTACTCAAGGAATGAAATATGTATGTATGTAAACAAGGTATTGACCACTTAAACGATGCTATATCCTACATCATTGATAGTGAATTGGATAGTGAAACAAAACTGCGAATGATTAAGAATTTAGTTAATCTAAGCCGTGAACGTAAATTTATGGATTATGAGGGTTTGAAATGCCTTAAAGACCATGTGGATAATAGAGTTAAGAAATTAAAGGGCAAATAGCTATGGATATTGAGTCTTTAGAATTTGGCGGTATTATGTTAATTGTAATAATTGGTTTATTGACAATTTCATACCTAGCCATTAAACGAGACAATTACACTATTGAACAGTCTGATAACTTAGAAAAGGTATGTTTAAAAGCATATAAATCTGATTTAAAGAATGATGATGAGATTAAGGAATTGTGTAAGAATGTTAAGGTTAAATTGTTTGAGGATTGAATTATGAAATTGTGTGATTGCTTCTGCTATGTTGGTGGTTTGAATGATGGTGTTTATAGATTTAAGAATATTTCGTTTATCGGTTGGATTGTAGAATTTACAAAGAAAGATTATACGATTGAAAAGGTTTATAAATTACACGGTAATGTAATAAATAATTTTGAAGAAAATTGCGATGATTACCGTAAATTGATGGCGATGATTCAATCAGACAAATGGGAAATTGACGGAATAACACAAAATGAATCTGTTAAATCTGATGAATAGTGATTTATTCAAGGCTTTTTGTTTTCTAATTTTTTTAGGATTTTTAATTCTAGTTGCCTATGAAAAAGGGTATTCAAATTGTGAACTTAAAATGCAATCTGAAATGAGGGAGGTAGAGTTAAAAAACAGTAAACTAATTATCGAAAAGGAAAGGGCATTAAGAATTGAACAAGATAAAATTGTGAATGATTATCTGGAAACGATTGAAACAATGAGGGCAAAGCATGAACAGGATATTATCGACCTTAACAATTTACGTGATACTGTCACTGTGCCTAAGTGCGTGTCAAACAGTAGTAAAACCGATAAATCAGTGTCCGGAAAAGCCAAAGATAAATCCGGTATTAGATGTTACACAGAAGCCGAATTACAGAGAAAGATTGAAGCAAGTTTGGTTATTGCCGGAGAAGCGGACTTGATGTTTGAAAAATATATGGCATTACTAAAGGTATGTAAGTAGGATAATGGCATGTTAGAATTATTGTTTGATTTGTTGATGTTGGTTTTAATGTTGGTGCTATTAAGTTTGATGTGGTATTTTTTATTTAAGATTTAAACTATGAGATACGGAATACCTTATGTTGGAAGCAAGAATAAAATTGCTGAAAAAATAATTGATAAATTACCTCCGGCAAAACATTTTTATGATCTGTTTGGCGGTGGTGGTGCTATGACCCACTGTGCCTTATTGAGTAGGAAATATAAGTACGTTCACTATAATGAGTTTAATCCTTTAGTATTTAAAGCATTTAAGATGGCTATAAATGGAGAATTTAAGGGTGAAAACAGATGGATTTCAAAAGAGGATTTTGAAAAATTAAAGGATTCTGACCCTTATGTAGCTTGTTGTTACAGTTTTGGAAATAACCTTAAAAATTATGCTTACAATAAGGAATGTGAAAAATTCAAGAAAGCAGTTCATTACAGTATTTTCTTTAATGATAATTCTTTTCTTAATGACTATATAGATTTGAAAGATTTTAAATATAGTTCTAATAATATTAAAGAAAGACGTTTAGAACTTCAAAGATACATGAAAACAAATTTAATAGAAAGACTTGAACTACAAAGCCTTGAAAGCCTTGAAAGGCTAGAAAGCCTTGAAAGCATCAATAATGGGGGGAGGGAGGTACTTCTATCTAATTTAAGCTATGAAAAAGTTCCGATTGAAAGTGATTCAGTAATTTATTGTGATCCGCCTTATTTAAAAGTAATAAAAAAGAAAATATATAATAATAGCGATTTTAATCATAATTCATTTTATGATTGGGCAAGAAAACAGAATAATATTTTTATTTCAGAATATACTATGCCCGATGATTTTGAGGTTGTATATCAAAAAGAAAAGACGTGCTGTCTAGGTTTAAACAATAACACTAAAACGGTTGAAAAATTATTCGTAAATAATGGTCATAAATTTGCTTATACACAAAATAATTTATTTTAAGGAATATGTAAAGAATGAACGACAATGTAAACAAGCCAGAACATTATACTTTTGGTAAGTATGAATGTATTGATGTATTAACTGAATTATGCAACGCAAACAATCTGCAAGGAATTGAGGGTTTTTTGTATGGGAATGTTATTAAATATTTGTGGCGATATAAACACAAAAACGGTATTGAAGATTTAAACAAAGCCAAATGGTATTTAGAGAGGTTAATTGACAATGAGGGGAATACAAGTAACAACGTGTAGAATCTGCCGTAAATGTGGAACGTTGACGCATAATAAATGCTGTTTATGTGACGATTGCTATGACAAATACAAAACAGGGTGGGCGGTATCTCAAAACGGCAAAACTGCAAGCGATAGAGGATATGGGTATAAATGGCAGAAGTTAAGACAGTTAGTAATCAGACGTGACAAGGGTTTATGTCAAGAGTGTTTAAGATTAGGTTTTGTGACTGCCGGAAGTGACGTTGACCATATTTTAAGCAAGGCTAAAGGTGGAACCGATGATTTAGATAACTTGCAATTATTATGTAAGGAATGTCACAAAAAGAAAACGCAAGAGGAAAAAACATATTGATTTAGGCGGTGCAATAGAATATTATAAATGTGTTTTTCAAACTACCTTAATAAATTTAAGCGTATCACGAAAAATCCTCTAAAGTTGTTGTGTTTACCCTCATGTGAAAACATGGGGGTTACTTTTTTTTGTAGTCTGGGGGTAGGTATAAAAGGATAGGGGGTATAAAAAACACTAGGATAGGGGATATATAAAAGGATAGGGGGGTATAAAAAACTTTTCCATAGAAAAGCATATATAGGATAGGGGTATTGCTTTTTACTTGCTATATTGCTATCATACTTTTGTATTCATTGATTATTCCATTAAATTAAAATAAATACTCATTTAATCCACAATGTAAAAAAGATTGTCAGTTGACAGTCTTTTTTATTTTATGCGATAATCTGCACATCGGTATTTCTGAATCTTTTTATTGATACATCGACACGGCTTGCTTCTGTTTATTCAGAGCAAGCCTTTTTTATTGCGTGTATGTGTGCGAGTGTCAATTAGTGTTTGTTAGTGAGTAGTGAGTTGACTGTCATACAGGCGTTTCATGCGTTTGCGAATAATGTCAAAAGGCACTCCGAAATCAATCAAAATATGCAAGTCTTTACCGGAGAATAGCGAAATTTCATTGATACGTTTACGCAAAGTCTGTGAGGTACATTCCATGAAATAGCGTAAATCTGAAACTGAAATTTTATTAGCTTTTATGTAGTCCTTTAATTCATTTTCTATCATTGTATTGTTTCCTTATAGTGTAAATAATGGCATGATAATAGCAAAGAATGTTAATAAAATAGCAATAGCATTTAATAGCAAGCTAATAGCATAATAGCAATAGCATAATAGCAAGCTAATAGCAATCCATAATAGCAAATAGCAATAGCAAATAGCATATACTAATAGCATATAGCATATAGCAATTTACATGTTTACATGCTTAGGAATTTTCATAAATTCCCTGTTATATGGTTTGATTTCCCATGAACCAAACCATAACATAAAACCGTCAATTATTTGACACTGTCAGTTATTTGACGGTTCAAATAACCATGCCGATTTTTCAACCGGTTTTACCATCCGAGGCTTAAACCCTTCAAGCGAATCATCAATATAAGGCTTGTATCTTCTCACGTATCTGATCATAATCTTACCATGACGGGCATCTTCTCTAATTTGTTTGTAGAGAGCATATGCGTGACCAGCCAGTACACCGGCATAGCTAGTCATATCATTAGATATTAATTTAGTTACTGTATTCATTGTTTACTCCTTAGTTGTATTCTAACCCTTTACTTATATTATAGTCACAAATAATTAAAATACAATGTTTACAAGTAAATTATTATTAAAAGTGTGATGTATGTCACAATTTTAATGTATGTATCAAAAGGATTCTTTATTAATATATATAAGCAATACATTATTAAATAAAAATGTGATCTATATCACAATTTAATAATTAAATTACTTGTAATTGTTGTTTTTAGAGAAAAAATCACTATAATAATTAGTGAAAGGTTAAGGAATTAACCAAATAACACAAACAACTTAAAGAGAGGTAACACAGTATGTATACAATTATAAGCGCAACCATTAAATTAGATTTGAATGAATTTAATTTTGATTTTGACTCCGGCTATATTGACGGCTCAGACCAATGGCTAACACCTAATGAAGAGAGTTATATCGGAGCATGTACAACTATCCATGAAGCTTCAGATATGTTAGATCGAACTGTATATGTACATTTGGATTCTAAGAATTTAATACTTGAGTATACGTATATATCCGGTGACGATGGTTGTATCAAACTCCGCAAATTTGCGGATTTTGAAGGAAAAATGTACGAGATCGATAATGACTTGTACTGCCCAGAACTTGCACAAATTCTAAAAGATAGAATTTATGAAATTAAGAAAGAGCAGGAGTAAGAAAATAAATAAAATTGTGATGTAAATCACAAAATTAGTATTAAATTATTTGTAATTATAAAATAGTTTGATACTATATAAGCATAGACAACAAACAACAACTTAAACAAAAGAGGATAAAAATTATGATAACTAATTTATTTACTAGCAATGAACTTGCGCCGGAAATTGAAAACATTACATTGTGTTTTATCCGCGACGACATAGGGCAGTATATCAACATCACAGTAGGTGATTTAATCAATAACTGGGACGATGAAAAATGGGAAAACTTTACAAATTACGATCCTTGCATGGGGGATATACTGATTAACGATCCGGATTTGAATGAAATAATCAGCTCTTCAAATTACTGCCCGTGTTGGGGTGGATTATTCAGCGATTTGGATGCAATTAACGAGTATTTATTAAACGGTGATGGTGATTTGTCTTTATTAAATGCCGTTTGTGAGTGCTGTTCTGATTTGGATGAAGCGTTACAAATCATTAACGATGGTGATTATAGCGTATATAGCGACTGTAATAATGACTACGATCTAGGCTACTATATAATTGACGAGTTTTACAGTGATTTAACTGAAAAATGCGGTGTTATTGCAAATTATATAGACTATGAAGCCTTAGGACGTGATCACAGATTAGAGAGTAACGGCACGTTTAGTAATATCGGCTGGGTAGAAGTTTACTAATTAACTAACAAACAACAACAAATAGAGGGTATATATCATGTTAAAACTTTTTGATTTTAAAAATTTAATTCCTACAACACAGAAGTCTTACTATAACAAGGCAAAAGTATGTTCTTTTGTAGGAAAGATCGGACTAAACAAACGTGAAAGTAAAATTCTAGCATTGTATAGCTATGATACTTTAATTGCTTGTATTGATGTAACAACACGTCGCTACAAAATGTATTTAACTGCTAACTATGATTATAGTTCAACAACAAGAAAACACCTGCATGACTTTTTAAAAAGGTTCTTTACCGATATGAGCAGTAAAGAACTTAAAGAACACATACACACACAGAGTAAATATTTAGTTATTTTGCAAAATAACAATTTACCAATGTACACACATTTTAACGATTACACCTGCACGTATTGGTAATATGGTAATGAAGTAAATTTTAAAGTCTTTTTTTCAAGTAGTCTAATCACAGACTACTTTATAAAGAGGATTTTTTTAACAACAACAAAGAGGTATTTTATTATGATTACATTACTAAAAAAATTTAAAAATGTATTAAACGGAACCGCTACAGTATATCATACTGAAGACAATTCAATTTATTTAAATTGTGAGACTGTACAGATTAAATTAGTAGGTTCAGATATTAGTGATACATTTAAACTACTATCTAATACCAAAAGTTATGATTTTAACGGTTTAATTAAGGGTTTATTAAAAGAATGTGAGTTATTAAGCACTAAATTTGAACATTACCGTACCGATCAACTTATTTGTGAAAATATCAATTTACCACAGATAAAAATCGGAATAGACACAAATAATCATGCTTCCATCGTGAATAATGCATATATATTTGATGGTTGTTTGTGGGCAACCGATTCACATTATTTATTAAAAACAGATCTGCATATTGATAAAAATTCCAGAGTGGGCATCCCTGCACGAATTTATAATTTATTTAAACAAATTTTTTGGATAGGAAAGGAAGACGATATTATTCAAATATCTGGAAAAATTGACTCTAAACACGCCATAGTTATTCAGTATAAAGAGTTAGAATACTTAGATAAAAACATAAATATGCTAAAGAGTGTTAATAAGCCATTAGACACGTGTGACGACGGTGTTATTTATGATTTAACTGAAATCACAGATTTAAAATTGCCTAATATCCGTATGAGTGAATTGGTTCGATACAATGACGGTTTAATATCTGTGTATGACAATACATTTAGATACAATGTGAAAGAGTTTAAACATGACTTTAAAGACAATTTGAAAAAATTCACGGTCGATGCTTATTATCTAAAGTTTTTTAAAAAGCTTTTCAAAAAAGCAAGTATTAAAACATTGGGTACATTGTCTGGTAGAACTACAAGCATCACTCTACATGATAATGACAATAGTTTACTTTTAATGTGTGTTATGGAGTAAATCAACAATGATTTATTTACTCGGCTTGGTTTATATCTTATTTTGTTTAAAGAACAACGAGCGTATACTAACCAAATTGACAATAATAATATTTATTCTAATTGCTATTGAAATACTTTTAAATGCAATAACTAACAGTAAATTTTAAATTTAATCTTCCATAAAAAATTAAATCACGGTTTATAATGACCGTGATTTTTTTTGTCTGTTATTTTTTCAGCATGAAGTAAATTAAACGAGCGTTGCTCCGTCAATTCAATTCAATCAATTCAATCAATCAATCAATCAAGCGAACAACAGCAAGCAAGCAAGCAAGCGACCAGGACAGCATCAAGTCTGATTTGTAAAGCAAAAATCATGCCAACTATATTATATGCAAGTAACGTGCCAACATAGTGGGGGGAATGGTTAAAATTTGAGCGATTGACCTACGAGAC
>Ga0310695_10002245_pt1 | contig 41506 bp, 34 predicted proteins | sample RumenRJG_04DNA_FD_203882 | JGI IMG/M metagenome (GOLD analysis project Ga0310695, IMG submission 203882) | Bovine rumen microbial communities from Lethbridge, Alberta, Canada - RJG_04 (v2) (version 2) | ecosystem: Host-associated > Mammals > Digestive system > Stomach > Rumen | place: Canada... | reverse complement strand
TCTCGCCTGCCGCGCAGTCTCTGAGCCACGGCGACTTGTTCGACGAGATCCTCACGCGCACTATGCCCGAGCCCCTGCTTCCGCTCGGATTGGCCTTGAGCTCAGGCAGCTCTTCTCCCTCCGCGGCATATCTGCCGTACGGAACGAGCCCGAGCTCGAGCAGAGTCCTGAAGCCCCCGCCCGTGCCGCAGATCAGCCCGTCGTGTTTATCCAGCAGATTCGTGATGCCCTCTGCGACCGCTTCGTGTCTGAAGAAGTCCGTCACGGAGCCCTCCGGCACGAAGACCATCTGAGCGTCCCTCAGCGCGTTCGCAAACTGCAGGGCAGAGCGCTCCTCTTCGCCCGGCAGGCTGTCTTTTATGATCATGATGCCCGGCACTCCGCCGGCCTCTCTCACGGCCCTCGCCGCCTCGGCAGCGCATCCCGTGCCCGCGAACACCGGTATGAGCACCCTCGGCTCGGTGCGCTTGAATATAGGGGCGTGCCAGCTGCGCGCGCTGTATTTTATGTTCGGAGCATCGCCCGCCTGTCCCGCAGCCTTGGTCGGCCAGACGTTCTCGAGCCTTCCCTCGAACAGGATCAGAAGCTCTCCGATATCCACGCTCTCGTCCTCGAGCGTGATCCTGCGGTCATCCGTCGTGTGTCCGAGCTTTTCGATGCTGATCGAGCGGCCCATGAGCTCTGCATCCTCATCGAGCTCGAGTATTATGCTGCCGTAGTTATAGCTGAAGATGTCCTTCATGGCAGCCGACTTGCGCGCAGAAGACGCGACGCTGCTGCGCTCATGGCCTTCGTAGTCCCTGAACACCTCAGGCTCGAAGCAAAATCCGGTGCCGTTTCCGTAGCACATCTTCATCACGGCCTCGCCTATGCCTCCGGCTCCCGGAGCGTAAGCCGCCACAGCCTCTCCGCTTTGAAGAAGTTCGTACGCTTTCCGCCATACCCTGACAAGCGAAGCCGGCTCAGGCAGTCCCTGGCCCACGCCGTTTCCGTACTCATCGACATACGGCTTTATTATGACGACTTTGTGGCCGGCCTCCTTGAATTCCGGCGAAACCGTCTCTCTTATTTTCGACATCGACGACGCGGTCGCGATCAGCGTCGGAGGCATTCCGTCAGCGTAGGCCCCGTCGACCCATTTTTCGTTCGTTCCCAGAGACCCGATGCCGAGCCCGAGCTGAGCCTCGAAGGCTCCGAGCATCGATGACAGCGGCCCTGCCAGTCCCTTAGGATCCTTTTCGGGCAATACGAACCTTGCCTGCATTGTGAGGAATATATCCTCCGGAGAAGCGCCCGACGCCACGAGTTTCGACGCCGCCTCGACTACCGAAAGATATCCCGCGTGATACGGCGAAGCCTCCGCGATCTGAGGATTGAAGCCCCACGCCGCCATGATACAGTCTTCCGTATTGCCCCTTTCGAGAGGCAGCCTGCATGCCATGGCCTGTGAAGGCGTCAGCTGGTTCTTCCCTCCGTGAGGCATCAGTACAGTGCCCGCGCCGGCGCTCGCGTCGTATCTTTCGGCGAGGCCCCTCCTCGAGCACACATTCACATCCTGAGCCATGGCCCTCATCGCGGCGGTGAAACTCCCGTCCCCGGTGTATTTTTCGCTCCTCTGCCAGCTGCCCGCAGGCCCGGTCTCTATGTCCGCATGCTTCGGAGCCCCCATCGATGCGAGGAACTCCGTCGAAATATCGGCGATGATCTCGCCGCCGGTCTGCATCACCAGCCTGCCGGCGTCCGTGACCGTCGCCACCCTCAGGCAGCTCAGGTCTTCATCCGACGCGCGGTCGGCGAACATCTTCTCGCTTCCGGCGGAAACCATGCACAGCATGCCGCCCTCGTTTTCGATCAGAGGATCTATATCTATCTCTATGCCGTCCGCCAGACCGAAGACCGCGCCGGTTATCCCGCTCTCGCCGATCACGGCGCATCTTTTGATCATCCGGCTGACCATCGCGCTCCTCAGAAAACTCTGTATCCGGTGTTCTTCTCCGGCGGTATTTCCGGACCCTCTGCCTCCCAGCAGTATGACCGGATCACCGGCCTCCGGCTCTTCATCTCTGAAATTCACATACGGAGCCGCCGCAAACGAGACGTCCGCATTGAAAGGGACTCCCTTGTATCCCGGATGGTATATCCTGTCCGCCATGGCGGTGCAGACCATGGAATCCGCTCCGCGGAGCTCGTCCGCTTCCGGCCTGCCTTCGCCCGTGAGCCTCATCGCCGAGAACGTATACGCTCTTCCGGAGAGAGTCTCCCCGTCTCTGTTCACGCACAGCACCCACGGCTCTTTTTCGCCGTCGACCTCGGCGTCGATATCCATCATGAACTCGCCTCCGCCGCAGGCGTCTTCGGGTCTTTCAGGCATCCCTCCGCTTTTTATGAATCTCGCGGCCATCTCTCCGATCTCTTTGAGCGTGACCGGTCTGTCCCTCCCGAGGATCTTTCTGACCTTGAGGCAATCCATGTACGGCTTTTCGAGCAGCGAGTCAGGGCATGTGACGCTGTCGATCACGGTATTGAAGATCCCGTGCCTTATCCCTTCTGACCAGCAGCTGTCTATGATCCTGAGCTCCGACGCGCTCGGGTCCCTTTGCTCGACGTCCCTGAAGTACCCGACGCAAAGATCGAGGTCTGCTTCGTCCATCGAAAGATTCAGCTTTTCGATGCAGTCCGCATAGCTTCGCTCATCCATGGCCGTGAAACCGGTCAGAACGCTTTTGCCGGCTCCGCCTGTCCCCGCTCTGTTGTCTGTAAATATCCTGTTGGCCATCTCTGCCTCCTTGCTCCGTCTAAACTCTCTTCTGACGTTCCTTTACTATCCTGCGGCATATCTTCGCTACCGCGACCGGCAGTATGAGCCATTCTGCCTGCTCCATGACGCGCCTCTGCAGCGTCTCGGGAGTATCTCCCTCTTCCACGTTCACCGCTTTCTGGGCGATGATCTCGCCGCCGTCGGCGATCTCGTTCACGTAGTGCACCGACGCGCCCGTGACCTTGACGCCGCGCTTAAGAGCCTCCTCGTGAGGAACGAGCCCGTAGTATCCGTCTCCGCAGAACGCCGGTATGAGCGACGGGTGTATGTTGATGATCTTATGATCGTAATAGTTGACGAAATCTCTGCTCAGTATGATCGTGAAGCCTGCGAGCACGATAAGGTCGATGTCCTTAGAATCGATCAGTTTCTTGCATGCCTCTTCGAATCCCGCCTGGCCCCCGAAATCCTTCGGCCTCAGGACCGCGGTCTCGACGCCTGCCTTTTCGGCCCTCTGCAGCGCGCGGGCGCTCTCCCTGTTGGATATGACCAGCGCGATCTCGCCCCGGTCGATGAGGCCCGCCCTCTGAGCATCTATAAGCGCCTGCAGATTGGTGCCCTCGCTGCTCACCATCACGGCTACTCTTGCCTTATCTGCCATCTGCGTACCTCCCCGCGTCGCGGTCGTCCTTTCTGACAAGCTGTTTTATCCCCAGGAAGGTCCCTCTCACTATCGCAAATATGAGGAACATCACGAGGAACCCCGTTATGCCGTAGGCCATGTCCTCTTTCTCCATGACCCCGGTGCCGGTATACCACTGGCCTATCTCGATCGCGAAGGCCAGCACCAGTATGAGAGTGAACACATACACCCATGTGATGATCATGGTATGGCCGGTCTTTGCCAGCAGTTTGAATACAGGGTGGATAATGAAGATCAGGAGCATGCCGAAAATGCCCATCGTGATGAAATGCAGCTCCTTGTCGTCGAAGTAATATCCGCCCGAGTCGTTGATGCTGAGTATCTGTTCGTGTATCTTTGCGATTATCGTTGTGAATCCGTATATGATGTCGTACATATCTCTTCTCTTTTCCTGTCCTTCTGCCTGTCTGCCTGTTTGCCTGTCTCTGCCGCGGCATCATCCGTACCGCATTATAAGTCAATATATATAATACAACATCGTCGCACCCGAATGTGTTTTCATTTACAAATTATAATCTTGCGCCTATAATCCTGCGCGGCCCCGTATCTGTGATCGTGTTGTTAACACATCATCATTCCCCCGGCAGCTTCGAAACCTCGATCCATTCAACCGATCGGGCGGAGCCCTTGCTTCCTGATTTGTGTATCTATCGCGACCCCCGGCTTCCAGATCCATGCATTGATCACGACATCCGTTGTCAAGTCCAGATTTGTGTATCGATCGCCGATTCCCGGTCAGTCATACACAAAATGCCGTCATGAGGCGGTACCCGAGTCGCGCGAGCGCTCTGTTTTGTGTATGACTCATGCATATTCCGAAAGTGATACACATGATCTCGTGAAAAGTTGTGTATCGTTTTTCTGAATCGACATGTCCATACACAAATCATTAGCTTTAGCAAACTATACAGCGGGCCGGACCGGCAAAAATGTGTATGAAATGCAAAGGACTGACAATCCATACACAACGGACATCGCATCTGCTGCACAACGAGCCGGCAGCCCTTGCATAACGGACCTGCGATCAGTGCGCAGCGAGCCCATAACCTTTACCCTGCGGGGCAGCTGTTCTGCCCCGGGAGCGCCAGCGCTGTCGCCGGGCCCCATTCACAGCCCAGGCGGCAGCTGCAGAGCGGCGCGACCGGCTGGCAGAACCCGTGAGCGCAAAGGAGCGCGAACGGAAATGTATTTCTGACGGGATCAGGTATCGCTAATTTACGGATGGTGTAATATCTGCATCCGGTCAATGAATATTACACCGGGTGGTTCTTACTCAGGGCTCAGAGAGTCGATTCGCGGCGTCCGGGTGTAAATCCATGACTCTGCAGATGATTTTTACACCGCTTTTTGCGAATACGGTGTAATCTTGCGTTCGTGACTGCCGGGATTTCACCCGAACGAACGAAAGCCAGACACAAATGGGGGATCATGCTGAAAATGGTGTAATGCCAGTAAGGACGACCGGCATTTTACACCCTCGTCTCTGTTAAGGACTTCAACCGGGGACAGACTGCTAAGGGGGGTCGGGCATTGTTAGATATCTTTAGCGGGGACAGGCACCGTTAGCAAAGGCTAACCGTTCGCACCGCTCTGCAGCTGTCCGAGCGGGCTTAGTAGTCCCCGCCGGCCAGCGCTGGTGCTCCCCGGGCAGACCGGGTACAAAAAAGACAATCGGCAACACGATCGTTACCGGTCGCAAAACCTAATGCTTATTCACTGTCCTCCTGGCGGGCAGCAATTCACCGCCGCCCCCTTTTTTACATCTTATTATTTGTTCAGAGTGCCTCAAAACAAGGCGCGGATATGCTATATTTTCATGAGCTAAACCGTATATTTCAAGGAGGCTGCGATGCACATAGATACAGGTACAGTAAAAGCCATACAGAACGCGACGAACGCCATCACCGCCGAAGTCGCCAAGGTGATAATCGGCAAGGACGAAGTCATACGCAAGGTGCTTATGAGCATAATGGCCGACGGCCATATCCTGCTCGACGACGTGCCGGGCGTGGGCAAGACCTCGCTTGCGGTCGCATTCGGAAAAACGCTGGGGCTGAATTACAACAGGATACAGTTCACCCCTGACGTGCTGCCGTCGGACATAGTGGGATTCTCGGTCTTCAACAGGGACAGGAATTCCTTCACATACATGCCGGGCGTCATCAACGATACGAATCTCCTCCTCGCGGACGAGATCAACCGTACGTCCAGCAGGACCCAGGCCGCGCTTCTCGAGGCGATGGAGGAAAAGCAGGTAACGGTCGACGGACAGACGCGTCCCCTCAAAGACCCGTTCATCGTCATCGCGACTCAGAACCAGGTCGGAGCCGCAGGCACCCAGGTGCTGCCGCACGCACAGATGGACAGATTCCTCGTGAGGCTCAGCCTCGGCTATCCGGACAGAGCCAGCGAGATCAAGGTCATCATGAACAGACAGACTGAAGATCCGTACGCCGGCATCAGGACCATCGTCAGCGCGGATACGGTAAAGAACCTTCACACCGCCACACTCGCGGTCACGATCAAGCCGCAGCTCGTCGAGTACATAGCCGACCTCACAGCGGCGTCGCGCACCAGCCAGCTGACCGAACTCGGAATAAGCCCGAGAGGATCTATCGCCGTGAGCCACATGGCAAAGGCCTGCGCCCTCATGAAGGGGCGGGACTACGTCAGCGAAGAGGACATCCGCGATGTGTTCTGCGACGTGTGCTCGCACAGGATCATACTTACACAGAAAGCAAGGGCCGCCGGCACCACGCCGCGTGACGCCCTCACACAGATAATGAACGGCGTCAAAACGCCTTACGCCGTATAGGAACGGAAGGGAAGAGATGCACAGAAGAGCTGCCGCATGGGGCCTGCTATTATTGTTCGCAGTCATCCTCTACCTGTTCTCGAACGAGACGGTGACGCTTGCACTGCTGGTATCTCTCATCATCGCGCTGCCGGTGTCGTTTCTGCTGCTCAGATACACTGCCGGCAACGTAGGGCTTTCCATCAGCGAAAGCAGCCCGTCGGAGGAGAAGAACATCTTCACCGTTACCCTTACAAACAAGGGACTGCTTCCGGTCGCATCCGTGGATCTTGAGCTCAGATGCACCAACCTCAGGGTCGGCGACTCCGACGTCTGCAGCATACGAAGGAGCCTGATGCCCCGCGGCAAAAGCGAGTTTCCGGTCGAGGTGAAGCCCTCGCACGCAGGAAGGTACGAGCTGAGCGCCGCGTCGGCCGTCGTGACGGATCCTCTGGGCATATGGAGAAGGCCTCTTAAAAGCGTCGAAAAAAGATATGTCACGGTGCTGCCCGAGATCTTCGGGATAAGCATCATCCCCGCGGGCGTCTCAGCCATGCCCGAAGCGGACACCCAGTCTCAGAAGACCAAGGGCGCCGTGGTGGGAGACATGATCGGTATCAGGGAATACGTGGCGGGAGACCCCGTCAGGAACATCCACTGGAAGCTCTCGGAAAAGACGGATAAAATGCTGGTCAAGGAGATGGGCGATCCTGTCACGGACCAGTACCTGCTTCTCATGGACAGCGCGGCCGACATCGCGCAGGACCCTGCGGCCCTGGACGCTGTCGCGTCCGTATTCACTTCGCTCATACGCGCGATGCGCGAAGACGACATGATAATCTCAGCAGGCTGGACGGATCCTTTCACCGGAGAAGCCGCCGTGCGGAGGATAATCACCGACGAGGACGCCTCCGCCGCCGCGGATGAATACCTCGCAGTCCCGTCCGTCACGCCGAGCGCGTTCCGCAAGATCGAAAGGAACCTCATCGAGGATCGCTATGCTCACGTCATCATCGTGGGCTCGCGCATCCCGGCAAACATAGAAGACATAACGAACGGATGCCAGGTCACCGTGCTCATGTACGGCGGCACCCACAGCTTCACGGACAAGAACCTGAACGTCGCCGGATTCGGCGCAAAGACAGCCGCGACAGACATCGCGGGCATGGAGCTATAGATGGATCTGAAGAGATTCGGGAAAAAAGCGAATAAGGGACCGGCGAAAGCCCCGCGCAGTAAAGGCCTGCCGAAGGTTTTCGGGCGCGGCAAAAAAGCAGCCCCGGATGTCGGCTCCGAAATAGTATTCGGAGAGCAGGTTCAGCCTGCAGCCACTGTTTTTACGGCATCAAGCGACGGCTTTATCGCGGGAGTCCGCTCCGCCGAACCGATGATCACCGCAGGCGGCTCCGAAGGCCGGGCGTCCTGGAAGAGCGGCCTGACCCTCAACATATCCGGAGCCGTGCTTCTGCTTGCCTTCATGAGCATGTTCTGCGCGATGACCACCTCCGGAGGCATCATCCCGTTTCTGGTGCCCGGCGCGCTGGTATTTCTGGGGATGACCGTCCTGGAGTCCGTAAAGCCCGGCAAAGTGAAATGGATAGCAGCCGCGGTTATCGCTGCTTTGCTCGCCGCATCATTCGTGGTGCTAAGAAGCTCCATAGGCGGCGGTATAGCGGATCTCATAAACCAGTTTTACGACACAGCTGAAGCCGCTCAGGCTTACATATATAAAAGGATACCGGGAGGAGGCGGCGATCCCCGCATGGGCGCGGCATGGGTCTCGTGCCTCATAGGGCTGCTCGCTTCCCTTCCTCCTGCAGGATTCAGAAGAGCTGTCCTCACGCTGATCACGCTTATAGCGTTTTTCGCCTTCGCGTACTACGGCCTCATACCTTCAGTCCTTTGCGCCGGCGTTCTTCTGGCAGCCCTGCTGATCGCGCTGCCGAAAGGAAATGCGTTATCCTCACTGCCGCTGTTTGTGGCCGTCATGCTCGTCTTCGGCGCGGTGATATTCATCGCCCCGGGCGAGAACAGCGCCATATCCAGGGCAGACGAAAACTTCAGGGACCGTTTCGCGCTGAACTCCCGCCTGATACAGGACCTGAACATGGAAATGGATTTCGCGCCCGAGGATCTGAGCAATCCTGAAACGGAGGATGACTTTCAGGACGATTCTCTCTTCGGCGGCATGCCGAAGATCTACGTGATCCTGGCCGTGATCGGCTCTGTGCTCCTTCTCATAGCGTTAGCGGCGCTGCTGCTTTGGAGCCGGATCAGCAGAAAGAGGAAGGCTCTGCGCGAGGGGATAGACAGCGGCGATCCGAAAACGGCCGTGACCGCAATGTTCCCGTATTCGGTGCGCTGGCTCAGGGCCGGCGGGATCGATACCGCCTCCCGTCCTTTCAGCGAACTGACGCCGTACATAGCCGGGGAGTACTCGCAGGATTACGCCAACCGCTACCGCAGGATGTACATGCTCTGGCGCGAGGCCGCCTACAGCGATCACCGGATCGATGATGAGGCAAAAGGCCGCATGGAGGATTTCCTGAAGGAGACCACCGAAATGATCCGGTCAAAACTGACATTCACGGAAAAGCTGCGCGTGATGCTGAAATACTCTCTGTGAGAATGCGCCTGCAAAGGCATATAATAAGGATATGAGAAAAAACCGCAAACTGCTTCTTAAATATCTTCTGCTGGTATCAGTGCTCATGCTGATGATGCTTTTGTGCGCCTGCAGAGTGAGGCTCACCAATAACACCGAGGTCGCCTCGACCATCGAGGACGAGGACGGCTGGCTGTCGGAAGACTATCAGATGCGAAGAGACCTTCTCGGCGAGCCCGTTGCGGAGCGCCCTATCTTCAAGGGCTTCGAATCCGAAGATGACACAGAGGATTACAGCGACATGGACTACGAGCCTCTGGATTACGACCAGGGCACCATCGACGAGTGGGATGAGCCCGAGGACACTTCGAGCAGCACAAACACAAACTCAAACTCAGGCAGCAATTCCGGGAACCGCAGCAACAACGGAAGCAGCAGCGGGGAAGAGGATGAGCCTGAAATCGAAACCGTCACAGTGTCGATCGACCTGAACGACGGCGAAGGCGTAGTGAACACCATGGAGGTCGAGAAGGGCTCCCTCTTCGGCGATATAAACATAGACTTCGCCACTGCTCCTGAAGGTTACAGCTTCGATGGCTGGCATACCGAAAAGGACAAAGACAGTCCTGTGGATCCCGAAGCCGCGATCACAGAGGACTGCACGATCTACGCCCACTGGAAAAAGCTGGCGAAGCCTGATTATAAGGTCACCTGGGAATACGATGACGATGTTGAAGTCAAAAATGCCGATAAGCTTCCAAAGATAATAAAAGGCGGCAAATACCCGGACAAGCTCCCTGTTGCACACAAAAAGGATTACAGATTCCTTGGCTGGTATGACGGGAAAGCTTATATCACCGCCGGACAGGAATGCACAGGCGATGCAAGGCTCGTAGCCAAATTTTCCTCATGGGAACAGATATACAACAAAGCAAACCCTGCCGAAGATAAATTGCAGCTTTATACCGGAGATCCGGATATCATTCCAAGCGATATAAAAGAGGGGCTGGTAAGAGGCGCCCTCTGGGATGCTGAGACTTCCCCGCCTGATTCAGCGCCTGCTTTCGTGATCATTCTGATCCCGGATGATACATATTCAGAAGAAACTGCCAGAAAAGCAGCAGTGAACAAGCGCAAAGAGAACGCAGAGAAGTATAAGAGCAGCAGAATAGTCGTCCTTCCGAAGAGCGCGACGGACGGAAGCAATCAGCTGTACTACAGGCTGGTCCTTCACAGCATAATGTACGGGGGTCTCGAAGGCATCGATTCAGCCGCAGCGGATACAGAAGCGGCCAGATCTGATTACTATGTAGACGAGCCGGCATGACAGCTGACCACATTATAAAATATACAGAATCCTTGATGGCCGGATGCAGCGGCTAATATAATCTGCTTATGGTATATAAGAGCGGAGGTATGCTCATGGCAGGTATCAGACATAACGGAATCAAAAGAATATTCGCGGCCGTGCTCATCGCCATGATGTGCGTGGCTGCTTTCCCTGTCCTGGGAACGCCGGCAAGCGCTGCCTCTCTGAGAGCAAAAGGTAGTGTCAACGACTCAGGCGTAAATCTCAGGAAGACTTACAAGACCTCTTCTGCAGTAGTAAAAGTCCTCAGCAGGAACACAACTCTCACAGTCGAAAGGGAAATATTTACGACAGGAACCAGCAGCGCCTCATCAAAGCGCTGGTACTTCGTCAGGACCGGCAACAGCTCCGGCTATGTCAGGTCAGACCTGGTCAAGATCACCTCCTGGGCAGGCGTGTCCGGATATACCACGGATGCGGTGAACTACAGGACAGGTCCGGATACCACATTTTCAAGGATCGGCACCGCAAGCAACGGGACCAATCTTACCATCCTCCTCATGGCGAAGCGTCCGGGAGGAGATCTGTGGTATAAGGTCAGGGTCAACGGCAAGACGGGCTACATGCACAGCGCATATGTGAACGTCGGGACCTACGGCGGAGGCGGCGAATGGAGCATCAGCTCCACCTTCAAGAGCGAGTTCAATAAGCTCGTGAAAGCCATCACTCCTTCGCCGGGCAAAAAGCTCGGACGAAAAGCGACCAGCGGCGGCAGCGCCAGGGTCGTATATACATTCAATGACAGAAACTGCAAGAAGATGTTCGCCATCACGGGCAACGGAAACGTCCAGGTCCCTCAGGCCTTCACGTTCACCGGCAAGCAGTACTACGTGCTTTACGGCATGGAAAACGGCCAGTGCATCATCACCTACAACGCAAACGGCAAGAGGGTAAAGGTGACTAAGTTCCCGTCGAATTACGGACATCTCAACGGCATCACCTGGGACCCGCAGACAAAGCTCTGCTACATTTTCAAGGGCTGCCAGTATACGATATATACATGGAACCCGGCGACAGGCAAATTCGGCAGTGCGAAAACGCCGTATTCTTCGTCAGGTGTAGGCTACGATCCGGTCACAAAGCAGCTGTACGCGTCATCTGAAAGCTATATAAGGGTATACTCCGCGGACGGAAGGTTCACTTGCAAAAAGAGCTTCCCGAGATGCTCGCGGGGCTCAGGCTACCACGTGCAGGACTGCGGAGCGTATAACGGCTTCGTGTTCCACGGAGTGACCAGAGGCAGCAACCGCTTCGAGAATTACCTTGACGTATACAGGGCGAGAGACGGCAAGTATCTCGGCTCTATCAAGGTAACCATGGATGAGATCGAAAGCATCGTTATCGGAAGCGACGGATATATCCAGCTCCTGATCAATACAGCGCAGCGGACCGACTACGTATGGAAGACTCCGCTCAACGTGAAGGATCTGAAGTAATTGTCAAAGCGAGGAATCAAGATGATCAGAACAGTCGGCGTCGCGGGTGCAGGCGCTGTAGGAAGCTCTCTCATGTACGAGATGTACAAAAACGACCCGGAGAACGTGTACCTGGTCGCCACGGGAGAGCGCGCGGACCGCATGAGGGAAAAAGGTATCTCGGTCAACAACGAGGTCTTCTTTCCGAAGGTATATTCTGACAGGTCGCAGGGCGTGCACCTTGACCTCGTCATTGTCGCGGTCAAGACTTACAGCCTGGAGTCGCTCATAAACGACATCCGCTCTCTTCTCGACAGGGACACGATCATCCTGCCCATTGAGAACGGCATCACGACGACACAGCTCTTCGAGAAGGAATTCCCGTATAACAGGGTCTTCTACGGAGTCGTCCTCAGGACCGATGCCCACCGCATGAGCCGCAGGGTATACTTCAACACCCTGGGCGAGATGCAGATCGGCTACGCGTACAATCACGAGATAAAGCCCGAGGTGCAGGAAACCTATGACAGGCTGAAGGAGCTCGGGGTCAATGTGAAGATATATGAGGACATGCGCAAAGCCAAGTGGCGCAAATGGATGCTCAACACCGGAGCGAGCCAGACGGCCGTAGAGGTCCAGGCTGAGTGCGGATTCTTCGGACAGGTCGAAGAGGTCAGGACTCTGATGGCCATGCTGATGGACGAGATCATCGCGATAGGCAGGGCCGAGGGAGTCGACATAGACGAAAGCGACAGGGACGAGATCATAGAGATGCTGGTCAACTTCCCTCCCGACAAAAAGATGTCCATGCTGCAGGATGTCGAGGCAGGAAGGCCGATAGAGATAGACGAATACGCGGGCGAGGTCGTAAAGCTCGGCAGAAAGCATGGGATCCCGACTCCGGCCAACGAGATACTCTATCTCGCGATCACCGCAAGAGAAAAGATCACCGACCTTCGCAAAGGATAAAAATATCCCCGGAACACTTATGCACTTCGTGTCCCGGGGTATTTTGATGCCCTGTTTTACAGTCCCTCGCTCAGGGATTTTACATTGATCGGGGTCTTCCAGATATAATCCTCACTGCTGGTGTTGTTTGCCATTATCTGGAGGTATCCTTCATTGTCGATTATGGCGCTTTCAAGCTCGCTCAGATCGCAGCCGAACGAGCCGAGGTATTTGCCCTTCTCAATATCGTAGAGATCGATGTAATTGATGCCGTGCCTGTCGCTTCCGGATACGCAGTGCAGCAGTATGCCGCCGTAGCCGCAGCAGTCCTGGGAATAGACATGCCCCGAATGCCTTGCCGTACGGGTCGTGTGGAGCACCGAGTAATCCTCTGCGCTGTACGCTGCCATCACAGTGAACGAGCTCGTATACATCCATTTGTTCTTTTTGTCATATCCGACGCCCGAGCAGCCGTACGCAAAGTTCATGGCGTCGTATTCCCCGCTTTCAGGGTCATATGTAACGGCCCTGCTCGAGTAACCCTTCACGCAGTAGCACAGCTTCTTTACCTCGGAATACGTAAAGCCGTTCGGCTTTCCGACATCGATTTGCGGAGTGGAGATCTCCTTGCCGTCCCCGTCGACATCGAAGCTGATGATCCTGTTGGTGCCGCCCATGCCGTACGCAACGATATACTTGTCTCCCGTATACGCAAGGCCCTGCGGGATGTCCGCGCCTTCGCCCCCCGTTATGGTCTTTACGACTTCGCAGTTATCGGCGTCGAGCCAGTAGATCTCGTTGAGCGGCGCTCCGCCCGAATCGACAGGATCGGATTCGAGAACAGTCAGGGCGACAGTCTTTTTGTCTCCGGTATACTCTTTGTTTTCTGCCGCGCTTATGCTTATGTTTGCAGTTCCCGCGCCTTTTATCGTGACCTCTCCCGTATTTTTGCTTACGGTCGCGACCTCTTCATTGTCAGAGCTGAACGTGGTCTTTGTGCTCGCCTTCGGATCTATTTTGAACGGCTTACTGAAGGTGAACCTCATCATACTTTCGTCTACTTGTATTTCCTGACTCTTCTTTGTCCGGAAGTTTCTGTACTTCGTCAGCTGCCCCGAATGCTTTTTGTTGTCCGCCCTCACGGCAAAGGAATACTTCGTATCCTCTTTAAGACCGGTGACATCCAGCTCGCCCCCGGTCGAGGTGAGCGTGCGCCAGCTTTTGTCAGGCTGCTTGCCGTCTATGCTTTTTTCGACGCCCTCTTCGCCTGCTTTCGGGTCGTACTCCCTGACATAGACCTTGTACTCATCCACGTTCTGGACCTCCTGCCATTTCACCGTGATGTGGTCAGAGCCTCTGTCAGCGAGGGTCACGGTATCTCTCTGGACCCTGCCGGGATACGCGTGGTAATGATTGTAGAGCACAACGACTGCCGTCGTTATGGCGAGCATCAGTATGACCGAGACAGCCGAAAAGAACCTGATCCACTGATGCAGGTTCATCTCAAGGTTTTTCAGATAGCGGAAACTGGTCCGCATTTTCCTGACCTTTATCGTCTTTCCTTTTGTTTTGCGCCCGCGTTTTACGGCTGACATCTGTGCCCGTTCAATCCCTCATACAACGAAAGCCGATCCTGACGGATCGGCTCCATTATGAATCTTTGTGATCCTGCGTTTTCCGTCAGATATTTTACTGATCTGCGTCGAACGGCAGTATTGCGACTACTCTTGCTCTCTTGATAGCCCTTGCAACGGCTCTCTGATGCATTGCGCAAGTGCCTGTTACTCTTCTTGGAAGAATCTTACCTCTCTCGGTTATATACTTCTTAAGAGTCTCAGCATCCTTGTAGTCGATCTTTTTGTCCTGATCTGCGCAGAACTGGCAAACTTTACGTCTTCTCATGCCTGTGTTCATGCGCTTAGGTCTGCTGTTTCTTTCCATGATTCGTGCTTTCCCCTTTCTTAGAATGGAATATCATCCTCAGCCGCCTGGAACGAATCCGGCAGGTCATCAAAACCGCCGACCGTCTCCTGAGGCGCGTTGCTGAATCCGGTGTTCCGGGCATCGCCGAAGCCGGAATCTCTTCCGCCTCCGAAGCCGCCCTGTCCGCCGCCCTGGCTGTTGCTCTGGTACGAGCCGCCCTGGCCCTGTCCGCTATTGCCGCCGCTGAGGAACTCAACTCTGTCGGCAATGATGTCGGTCGTATAGACTGTGACACCTTCTTTGTTCTTGTAGCTTCCGGTCTCGATCCTTCCGTGAACGGCTGCCTGTCTTCCCTTGGACAGATATCTGTCGCAGGTCTCAGCCTGTCTGCCGAATACCGTGATGCGCAGGAAATCCGCGCCCTGGTCTTCTCCCTGTCTCCTCGGTCTGTCGACCGCGAGAGTGAATCTGCAGATAGCTGTCTGTGTGTTAGGCGTATAGCTCAGTTCTGGATCTCTGGCAAGTCTTCCGACAAGTACTACACTGTTCATAGCTTACCTCCGGTCACTACTCTTCGTCCTGGCAGACGATGATATGCCTCATTACGTTCTCGTTGATCCTGAGTCTTCTGTCGAGCTCCTTAGGCAGCTCGGCGTCAGCCTTGAACGGCAGGACTACATAGTAGCCAGTGCTCTTCTTGCCGATGTTGTAAGCGAGTTTTCTGTCGCCCCATACATCAGGCTCTCCGGCTTCGCCGCCGGCGCTGATGACCTCTTTGACTTTCTCAATGAGGCCTGCCTTGGCTTCTTCGTCCAGGCTCGGATCAAGCACGAATAGAAGTTCATAATCTCTCATGTTGACACCTCCTGTGGTCTTTGCGGCGCAGGTTCTCCCTGCGCAGTTGGCATGCGCGCCCGAATTGACACGCTCGGTTATTCTATACTTATCCCCCTCAAAAAGCAAGGATATTCACATGATATTCAGATAATCCGGCGCGGGTCGGTCAGAAGTATCTGACGCATGGCTCGTTGTAGGCAAGCAGCCTCTTATCGTGGGTCACAAACAGCATGTTTTCCGACCTGGCCTGCGCTATCAGCATCTTATCGAAAGGGTCCTTATGGCCGGTCTCTTTTTCGTCTTTCAGACCCGAAAGCGCATATATATGGTCAGGCGCCAGATCCAGCTGACAATAATCTGATAATTGCGCATAATAGCTCAGGTCAGATGCCCTGTAGTCGAACTTGTCCGGATGCTTCCGGTGTTTTATCTCGCTTTCCCACAGAGATACGATACTGTATTCGACCGTAACATTATCATCCGCCAGCAGGTCCATTAATTCTGCCGGGATCTTTGAGTCATCATATATCGCCCAGACCAGAAAGTGTGTATCCATCAAAACACGCATGCCTTGCCTCCCTATATGTCTTCGAACATTTCTGCGATTTCATCATCAAAAAACATCTCATCAGGCGGAAGCTTGATCTTGCCGTTGGCAATTCCAAACACCTTCTTTTGCGGTATCTGATAGTCCGCATATTTGGATTTCTTTTTCTTCTGTGCCGGCTGCGCATTATAACCATATCCCTGCTCCGGTGCAGGCTCTCCGACGGACATCACGTCCTTCTCAGGCTTGTATTCGTAGATGTCATAGGCTCTTTCCAGAAGTTTCACCAGTTTCTGTACCGTGTCATATCTCGGGGACCTGGTCTCGCCCGAGAATATCTTCTGCACCGTGCCCAGAGGGACTCCGGAAAGCTCGGCTATCTTCTCGTTCGTATATCCCAGCTCTGCCTTTCTTGCCTTCATCTCTTCGATCGTCATCGCGCATCACACTCCTTTGAACCTCATGCGTACAATCGTTTTGGGATTAGATAATATCTTACGGAGCCCTTTCTGTCAACCGCAATATATCCGTTTTCGGTATTTTTTCGGTTGTGCCGCATGACTCATCCGTAAGATCCGGTCAGAAAAAGCGGCATCCGGAATCCGCGGGAAGGTTGGCAATTGTGTTACAATGAAAAACGTGTTAAAGAGTTTGTGAAACATACCATAAAGTTGCCGGGTACGCCGGTGACAGACGGCGACCTGATGCTGGAGGTGAACGCCCTCAGCGATAAGTTTTGCATCAGCTTCCAGCTTGTCAGCAAGGATCGCAAGCCGGCGGAGCTGTTCTGCGAGCTGCTGGAGCAGGAGGGCGTTCCATACAGCATATCGGAGCGCTTTACACGCTATATGCCGAAAATACAGCTGCCTTAATGGCTTCAGCCCTCATAGTCTCATCTTTCAGACATGGCAAAACCCGCCAAAAAGCGGGTTTTTTACTGCCTCATATATTGACAAAGCGTCATTTCCGCCTGACCACCGAAAAAGCTAAAGTCCCCTTATTTCCATTCGTATACGAAGCTCGGATAACTCAGGTCTTTATCACCCTCATCGTGCACCATATCCAGAAATGCAGTTATGCATCTGGCGGATCTGCGGCTCTTGTCGTACGTTTTGACCGTTTTCCATTTCTTTACTGTGATTGTTTTATCATATATATAATCTCCTGAATTATTACTGTAATAATCTTTTCTGGCAGCGACTTTTCCGTTTTTGAACGTATACTCATAGATATTCCCGCCCCCTGACTTGTAAACCTTGCTTGTGCACAGACCTTTGCTGTTTATTGTACGGCTCATCGTACTATTGTTGCTTGTATATCCTGTCATATAGCCGGCTTTATCAAAATAACACCTGCGCCTGTGGTTAAACTCCGTGCTGCTGAATTCCATGCTTCTCAGTTTGTCTGTCCCGCTGTAGTATGTGGCTTTTCCTTTATAACTACCCCATCCGCCTCGGGTCGATTTTGTGATCGCGCCGTTCCTGTTCATCGAAACGGTCCTGTATGGGAGCGTTAACGTCCTGACGCTCTTGTTGTCATAGAACGTGTATTTGAACTGTTTTACTTCCTTGTACCGCCCGCCTACACTATTTACATAAACGATCATTTTGTCTACCAGTCCGTATTTGTTATATGTCAGTTCTATATCTGCGCTTTTTATCCCATCGAAATAATCACCATCGTACGATGGATACTCAATGGTGTATGCGACCGGCAGTATCCTGTATCCGTCAGCTTTGGTGGATACAGACGAGCACTCTGACCAGGCGGAATAATAGTTCCTGCCTCCGACTACACAATATATCCTGACCTCGATGTAGTACTTCGTAAACGGCTTCAGGCCGCTGATCGTGCAGCTTCCCGTATTTCTGCCTTTTACGGTTTTATACTTGCAGTTTTTGAAGTCGGACCGGGTGCAGTAACGCACCTGATAACCGCTGCAGTTGCGGCTGCGTCTGCTCCATCTCACGGTCACTGCCTTCGATTTGCCCGTGCACTTCGACATCGTCGTCTTTCCCGGCAATATCCTGAATGTTCTGGTGATGGTTCCGAAGTACTTCCCGCAGCCTTTGACGATTATGGTCGCAGTCCCTACTCTGGTGTTGTTTTTATACGTTACCGTGTAGTCTCTTCCCTCAACAAGCGTTACTCCCTTGCGCACTATCGTGAACGTTCTTTTTAGCGGCTTGCCGGTGTATGTGCAGCTTTTTACTCCTGACCATTTTATGGATGTGAGGTTACCCGCTTTTGTGCATGTCTTCACCTTGAAGGTGCTTCCCCACTTTTTATATACCGCTTTTCCGTTTACGACAACGTAAACTCTTATGCGGATATAGTAGACAGTGCCCGGCTTGAGGCCCGTGAGTTTGCATCTGCAATTGCTGCCGCCCTTGACTATTACCTTTTTGCAGTTCTTAAACTGTGATGAAGTGCTGTACTGGACCTCATATCCTGTAATGTCTCCCGCAGGCTGTGTCCAGGTGATCGTTGCCGAAGTGATCCTCGGTATGGTCTTGCTGCACTCCGGAGTTGTGGTCTTTGTATCCCTGAATCTGTACTGGGTCTTGTAGTTTGTGCCCGTTATAAAAAACGGAACATAGTCATGGCCCTGACCATGGACAACTACATACGCTGTCCCATCGTGGATCAGTCCGTCGCAGTTATCGTTGTCAGGGGAATCATAATATGAGCCTGCCCCCAGTACCCATCTGGCGGAATCCACCCATGACTTTGCCCAGGTTTCTTCGTAATGGGCTCTCAGGGCACCATAAGCGTTGTATGGCGCGTATCCGCGTTTATTAGGGCTTGCGGAATCAGTAAATACATATGAAGACATCCTGTATGAATCCACGACCTGTCTTGTTTCGACCTGTCTCGTGGCAGATCCGGAAACGGCTTCATCCTGCCACGTGCTCCACGGTCCCCATCCGGAATCAGACTGCGCCTTCATTATCACTGAAGACTTTTCTTCGCTTATAGCATCTTCATTTGACGGCTCCTTCTCAGGAGATCCGGCCTCATCTGAGGTATCCTCCTGGATATCTGCAGGCTCCTCCTCCGGCTGCACCGCAGGGCTGTCTGAAGGCTCTTCCGTCTCAGCCGGATCGGCTGCTTCTGCATCTGTGACACCGGCATCAGGAGACTCTTCTAAAATTGCCCCCTCGTTCTGAAGGGCCTCTTCACTACCGCCGTATGCCATTGCCGGCATGTATGTCAGCGCGATGGCAGCTGCCATCAGTATTGCTATAAGTCTGTTCTTCTTCATATCGCATTCCTCACAAGTGCACGAAAAATGTCAAATGCGTATACTTTTGAACTATGTTATCACATTGTTGGTTATAGAAAAGCGCGAGACCGCCGCTCAGAGTATCCTCCGCAGGACCGTCAGCAGCAGGAACCACAATACGATGGCCGCTGCCATGAGGACAACGGTCCTGTCCGGAATGTATATCCGCGACGGGAGCCAGCCCTTTCCGATATCCTCCGTGGTCAGCAGCGTCCCTGTCTGCACTTTCTTTGCGTCGGCGTATACGGTAAATGTCCCCGCTTCCTCGCCCGCTTTTACGGGAGCTTCAAGCTCCGCCCTGTCGAGCTCCACTTCTATGCCGCTTCGCTCATGGCCCTTCGGATAGGCGTGGACCGTATCGGCCGAACAGAGTTTGGTAATGGTTTTTCTGCCGCCCCTGACCCGGGCTTCGCAGATAATGTCTCCCTCGCTACATACCAGATATCCCGGCGTCAGGTCCTGGCTCGCAGCGATCAGCTTGTTCACGTTGGTCTTCCGTTCACTGAGAAGCGACCTGAGCACGACCGCGGACCCGTTGATCCCGTCCTTGCTGAACGCGACAGCCAGCGACGCGTCGGTGTCCGACCACGCTCCCGTCTTGCCGCCGGTGACATGTTCGTCCAGAGTCTTTCTCCCGGTAAGGGTATGGCTGACAAGATCGCGTGCTTCGCTCATGTTCGTGGCGGGGATCTCGTATTCGACGGTCATCGCGATCTTCCGGAGCTCCTTACTCTCAAAGCATTTTGAAGTGATGACTGCCATGTCGTGCGCCGTCGTGTAGTGGTCTTTATCCTCCCAGCCGTTCGCGTTCACAAAATGCGTGTTTTCGCAGCCCCACTCCGCCGCCTGTTCGTTCATGAGATCGGCAAACTCCTTTTCGCTGCCCGAAACGGCCTCGGCGAGCGCCGTCGCAGCGTCGTTGCCGGATTCGAGCATCGCTCCGTAAAGCAGATCCCTTACGCTGATCTTCTCGCCTTCCTTCAGATATATGGTCGTGCCGTCCTCAAGCGGCGTCGCCGCGTATGCGGATACGGTCACGACCTGGTCCGGATCGAGCTCCTTTATCGCCAGATAGCATGTCAGTATCTTCGTGATGCTGTACGGCGGCAGCTTCTTGTCGGCGTTCTTGCTGTAGACCGCCTCCTCAAGGTCGGAGGAGTAGAGCTCAGCACCCTCTGCGAATATCTCCGGAACCTCCGCCTCAGGATCCCCGCACTCCTTCATGGAGGCGCGGTCGAAATCCGCGGCTGTCCTGCCCGTGAAAAGCATGCAGACCAGAACGGCTGTCATGACAAGAAAAAGGAAGGCCCGTACCCTCTTGTACTTTGCGCTCTTCCTCTTTTTTCCCTTTTTTATGTTTCTGTCGGTTCTTCTTTCTCTGTCCATCTATTGCTCTTTTTTCTTTCCGATGAATGCGATCTTCGCGCCGAGCGCCATCAGCTCTTTGCACGGGTGCTCAAACACCTTCAGCGCAAAGAAGGCTGTCATCGCGGCGCCTATTATAAGGTAGACTGCGTAGGCCGCAAGCATCGGCCCTCCGTCAGTGACGAAGGCGTGTCCCCTGACCTGACCCGCGACAGCAGCGTTATACGTCCCTCCGAAGAGCATGTACAGCTTAGGCAGCACCGCCCAGTTCCTGAACAGGTAGCATAAAGGCCTGTGCCAGAAGTATATGTTGAGCGTCCTCCCTCCTGTAGCAGTGATATATCCGAGCTCCCTGTCCAGCATGAGTATCACAACGGACATGGCGATGGCGAAGGCAACAGCCCATACACCGAGCCTGATGAGCCACGCCCAGCCGAACGTGCCGGGAAAGATGTCCTCGAGGAATTCATACGAGCGCCTGCCCGTGAACCACTTCCTCCACGAGTACATGTCCCACGGTCCGAGATAACAAGCCGCGACAGATGCGATCAGTATCACGGCTGCCGTCACTTTGTACTTCGTTTTGTCTATGAGCTGCGGGAATGTCTTCGCATCAAGGTAGTAGCCGATCATGTAGAACGGCAGGAAGTTTATCATCCTCGCGAGGCAGAAGGCGTCCCCTATGAACGGGAAATAGCCTATGACCGCGCTCAGAGCGAAGGATCCGGCTATCATTACGCCCGGCTTCACCTTTCCGTCCGTCCTCCTCATGAGATAGAAGAGCAGCTCGTACTCGGCCATGACGAAGAGATACCACGGTATGCCCGGTTCCTCTATCCAGTGCCAGGTCGGGTTCTGCCCCATCAGGGTCCTGGTGAACTGGAGGAATATCTTCAGGCCGTATCCGCAGAGGAAGAATCCCCAGAACTTGTCCCAGCGCATGCCTGTCTGTCCTCCCGGCACGGCCTCCAGCCTGTCTGCGGTGACATAGCGCTTGTGCACAAGCCCCGACATGAACACGAAGGCCGGCATGTGGAATGTGTATATCCACAGCGTCGTCCATCTGACCAGGAAGGAGTCGGACACGTAGTCCGTCGTCATGTGGCCTATGACCACAAGGAAAATGAGAAACGCTTTTATGTTGTCGTACTTGTATATCCTTTTTTTCATGCCTTCATTTTACATTCCGACGGACCCGCTCTCAAGCATAATCTTCGGAGGGGCGTTAGCACCGTCTAACGGGGGCTGTCCCCGTTAAGGGGAACTAACAGTGTGTGCTGTTTCCTTGAATAGGAGGGGGCTTTAGTGTAATATTAATCAGATATCCCGGAGGAACGTTTTACATGGCGCTGACTTCAGTCCCTTTCATGATTTTCGCCCTGATCACGGGCATAATATACTTTGCTCTGCCGAAGAAGCAGTACCGCTGGGTAGTGCTTCTTATCGCGAGCGGCTTTTTTTATGTCTACAACAGCTTCCGCTATTCGGCGTTCATACTCATAACCATGATCACGGTCTATCTTGCGGCCCGCAGGATGGCGGACATAAGCGCAGAGACGAAGGCCGAAGTCAGATTGCATAAGGAGGACTGGTCGAAAGAGCAGCGCAAGGCATGCAAGGATGCTTCGGCGAAAAGGCGCCGCAGACTCCTTGCCGCGACACTGCTGCTGAACTTCGGCATACTCTTCATGCTCAAGTATTTCAACTTCCTTTCGGGAAGCATAGCATCTCTGCTCGGAGGTTCGCCCGATGACGCGCCGCAGATACACCTTTTGCTTCCGCTGGGCATCTCGTTCTACACCTTCATCGCGACAGGCTACCTGATCGATGTTTACAGAGATACAGTCGAGCCCGAAAAGAACTTCTTCAGATTCGCGCTCTTCGTGTCCTTCTTCCCTCAGATAATACAGGGCCCTATCTCGCAGTTCGGAAAGCTGCAGCATCAGCTCATCGAGCCGCACGACCCCGAGTGGGACAACTTCAAGAAGGGCATCATGAACATCAGCTGGGGCGTCTTCAAGAAGATCGTGATCGCCGACAGGGTCTGGATCGCCATCAAAGCGTACAACAGCAACGGCGGCATCCACGGCGGTTTCATCGAAGGAGAGGAATTCGCCGGCTACGGAGGCACCGCAGTGCTCTTCATAGTGCTTCTGTACGCCCTTCAGCTCTACGCGGACTTCTCGGGCGGCATCGACATATCGCGCGGCATCTGCCAGGTGCTGGGCATACAGCTCGAGGCCAACTTCCGCCAGCCGTATTTCTCAAGATCTATAAGCGAGTACTGGCGCAGGTGGCACATCACCCTCGGCGCATGGATGAAGAACTACGTCTTCTATCCGATCGCCATGTCCGATCTTTCGAAGCGCATAAGCTCGGGCATCGCAAAGTCGGACTTCGGCGCCACCCCGGCGGGCAAGCACCTGTCGAAGGTGTTCACCACCGCCATGGCCTCGTTCATAGTCTTCATGCTTATCGGCATATGGCACGGGGCCAACAGCCGCTACATCGGCTTCGGCCTGTGGAACGGCATCATAATCATGCTTTCGGCCATGCTCGGCCCGGTCTATGACAGCACAAGGACCGCTCTTCACATAAACGAAAACGCGGCGTGGTGGAAGCTCTTCCAGATGCTGAGGACCTTCATCATAGTGCTGGTCGGATACGTTTTCGACATAGCCGAGAACTTCACCAACGCGCTGCAGATGCTGAAGCTCACGCTGACGGACCAGTCGCTTTCGGCATTCCGCGATCAGGTCTCCACGCTCGGGCTCACAAAGCAGGAATACGCCGCTGTGGCGTTCTGCACACTCGTGCTTCTGTATTTCAGCATCAGGCTCGAAAAGCTCTCCCTCGACACCCCCGCCGATCTGCTCGAAAGGCGTCCGGGTCTCGTTCAGTGGGCAGCGCTTTTCCTGCTTCTCTTATGCATACTCATCGTCGGAGTCTACGGACCTATGTCCGATCCGGCCGACTTCATATACATGCAGTTCTGATCCTGTGATCACAGACTGCGCATGACGAAACGACTCTATGAACAAGCCAGAAGTGAACGAAAAACAGAATAAAAAGCCTTACGGCAGACGGACCGCGGCGATTCTCCTGATGATCGCGGGCCTCCTGTTTTCGGTGTGGTTCATGCAGAGATTCATGTGCATCCCTTTCTCGTACGACGAGATCCGGACCATCAATTTCCACAAGGAGCCTGAAAACAGCATCGATGTGCTGCTGGTCGGTTCGAGCGCCACATACTCCGACTTTTCTTCAGCATGCGCCTATGAGAAATTCGGCTTCACCTCGTACCCTTACGCCATAGGCGGAGCGACCAGCACGATGTGGAAGCCCGCCGTTCAGGACGCGCTCGACACCCAGAGACCGAAGCTCGTCGTCGTCGATGTATTCGGCGGCGCGTATGAAAGGGACCTGATCGATACGCGCAGCAACCAGCTGTCGATAGTCTACAGCCATACGGCGTTTTCGGAGGAAAAGCTCGATTCCATAGCCGAGTCCTGCAGTCTGGTCGAGGATACCAGCGAGGAGAGTTTCCTCTTCCCGTTCATCAAGTATCACAACAACGTTCCGGCATGCATCCCGGACCTTCCCGACAGACTCGTTCTCGAGTTCTCGGGGCCGTCCCCTCTCAAGGGAGTCAACACGCATACGAGGAGCCGCTGGCTCATGCCGGTCGATCCCGCCAGCTTTACCGATGAAACAGCCCCGCTGGACGAGAAGAACGAAAAGATCATCCTGGACTTCATAGATTACTGCAAGTCCGAAGACCTTGAAGTCCTCTTCGTGAAGTACCCTATGGTGCTTTCAGATGATTATCCGGAGGAGCTCGAGATGAACCTGCGCGCCAACCGCATACTCGAGATCGCAAGGGAGAACGGCTGCGGAGCGCTGAACATGCAGAAGCACTTCAACGACATGCATCTCAAGGAGCTCAGGGATTTCTACAACCACGGACACGCCAACACCCGCGGGCAGATCAAGATCACGGAATTTCTCGGCAGGTACATACAGGACGAGATGGGCATCGGCCCGTCAGAACTGAGCGAAAGCGACAAAGCCGCCTGGGATGAAGCGGTCGTCTGGTGGAACGCCTTCCGCGACATGACGCTTGAAGAGATACGCGATAATAAGATCGAGGATGTCGGAGACTCTCCGGCCCTTGTCAGAAGGATGGAGGCGCTCGTCGGAGACAGCCGGTAAGCCCCTGTTTCCTTGAAATATACGGCGTCTTATTGTATTATTTTGTCATTGATATCTCACGTAAGGAACGCTGATCATGGCATCTGAAATATTTGACTGGATCAGGCGGTCTGCGTCTGTTCACGGCAGCAGGACCGTCTACTCCGGCAACGGAGAAAACGTAACATTCGAAGAGCTTGACCGTTATTCCGCATCGGTCGCGACATGGGTCGCAAAGCGCTCGGATATCGAGCGTCCGGTCGCGGTGATGACGGGCCGTCATCCATACACACCTGCCTGCTACATGGGAGTAGCGCGCGCGGGCTGTTTTTATGCTCCGATGGACGGAGACATGCCCGAAGCAAGGCTCAGGCAGATAATGGGCGTGGCGGAGCCTGCGCTCATGATAGCCGACAGGGAGCATCTTGCGATCGCGGAAGCTCTGGCAGGCGGCTGCGAGATCGCCGTGATGGAGGATATACTGGACGCTCCCGCCGACGCTGAGCTCGTCTGCGCCAGAGAGGCGTCTGTTACGGAGTCCTCGCCTCTGTACATGATCTTCACATCGGGATCGACGGGCGTTCCGAAGGGAGTTCTCACCTCCCACCGCTCGCTGATCTGCTATCTCGAAGGGCTGAACGAGGTGATAGAGCTTGACGAAAAGGACGTCATCGGAAACCAGGCCCCGCTCGATTACATAGCTGCGGTCAGGGACATGTACCTGCCTGTCATGACAGGAGCCATGACGGTAATGATCCCGAAGAACGAATTCGCCATGCCGGACGCGCTCTTCAGCACGCTGAACGAATACAAGGTAACGGCTCTTTGCTGGAGCGCCGCCGGACTCGAGATACCGGCCAAGCTCGGAGGCTTCGCCGACGTCAGGCCGGAGCACCTCAGAGTCGTCGTCTTCTCGGGATCTGTCATTTCAAACAAATATCTGCGCATCTGGCAGGACAATCTCCCGGACGTGACGTTCATCAACCAGTACGGACCTACCGAAGCAACAGCTTCGTGCACATACTACACTCTGAAGGGCAGGGTATCCGACGATACGGTGCTTCCGATCGGAAAGCCGTATAAGCATTACCAGATACTCCTTCTCACGCGCGACGAGGAAAGCGGCAAGTATGCCGCGGCGGCGGACGGCGAGACAGGCGAGATCTGCGTCAGGGGTCCGTGCCTTGCGATCGGATACTACAGAGCGCAGGACCAGACCGACAAGGTCTTCATCCGCAACCCGCTCAACAGCGACTATCCGGAGACGATATACCTGACGGGCGACCTCGGACATATCGGCGAAGACGGCGAGCTGTACTTCCACGGGCGCAAGGACAGACAGGTCAAGCACATGGGACACCGGGTCGAGCTGGCCGAGGTGGAAGCCTATGCCCTTACCGTCGACGGCGTCACCGAGTGCGCTTCTTTATACGACAAGGCTCACGAGCTGATCTACCTGTTCTATGCAGGCGATCAGACAGCAAAAGAGATAACCATGCGCTTCAGGGCGGACATGCCGGCATTCATGGTGCCGCGCAGGATCGTGGCTCTCGACGAGATGCCGCATCTGCCGAACGGCAAGATCGCCATGAAGGAGCTTCAGGACAGGATAAAATAAGAAAGGAAACTGTTATGGAAGAACTGATGGGGATCCTGAAGGATCTCAGACCGGACGTTGATTTTGAGAACGAAAAGGCTCTCGTTACCGACGGCATACTCGATTCATTCGATATCATATCGCTCGTCAGCACGCTCAACGACGAGTTCGACATCACTATCAGACCGGCTAACCTCGTGCCGGAGAATTTCGACTCCGCAGAGGCAATGTACGCTCTGATCGAAAAGCTTCAGGACGAGGAGTAAGGACTTGCAGAACGCTCTCAGACAGGCATGCAGGGAGGTCCCGACCCCTGCGTATATCTTTTCAGCGCAGGCTTTCGCCGAAAGAGCGGAGATGGTGAAGGAAGCCTTCGGAGAAGACACCGGCATTTGCTATTCGATAAAGGCAAATCCTTTTTTGCTTGCCGTGCTGCCTGACGCCTTCTCGAAGATCGAGGTCTGCAGTCCGGGCGAGCTCGAGATATGCAGAGCGCTTCACATCGACCCCCTGAAGATCATATTCTCGGGCGTCAACAAGTCTCAGCATGAAGTCGATGTCGCGATGGATTACGGAGTCAGGATACTGACAGCCGAAAGCGAAAACCATCTTAAGTTCATAAGCAGGGCTGCGTCTGAGCGCGGCGTCACGGCCGAGGTGCTGGTCCGCCTCTCGTGCGAGAGCCAGTTCGGCATGGATAAAAGCGATGTCTTCCGTCTGATCGCAGACAGATCGTCATATCCGGGGACGGATATCAAAGGCATCCACTATTTCACGGGCACCCAGAAATCCAGGCCAAAAGAGATCATCAAAGAGATCGCGCGCCTCGGAAAGCTGCTCGATGAGCTCGAGGCCGAGCTCGGCTTCAGAGCTGAACGCGTGGAATACGGCACCGGGCTTGCGGTCGACTACTTTGCCGGCGACGCGGACGAAAAGGAAAAAGCCCGTCTCGGCGAGATATCCGGCTGCATACGCGAGTTCTCGCAGAGAGTTCAGCTCACGGTCGAGATGGGAAGGTTCTTCGCTGCTCCGTGCGGCTGGTATGTCACGACAGCGGTGGATACCAAGTTCAACGACGGAGCGCATTACGCCATACTCGACGGCGGCCTGCACCAGATGAAATACGACGGACAGATACAGGGAATGCAGATCCCCGTGATCACTCACATAGGGAGCGCCGGCTCTGACGCCGAAGAGGAAAAATGGACGCTCTGCGGCAGCCTCTGCACGACGGCTGACGTCATCGCAAGAGGCGCTGCGTTCACCGGCCTCAGCGAGGGAGACCGGCTCGTCTTCCACAGGACGGGAGCCTACTCGGTATACGAGGGCTTCTCGATGTTCCTTTCGAGAGACCTGCCGGGCATATTCATGCTCGATAAAGACGGCCGTCTTCATCTGATGAGAAGCAGGATCGAAACCGCGCAGTTCAATCAACCGGAGGATCTTACCGAATGGCTCTGACATCACTGCCGTTTGCTTTGTTCGCCGTGATAAGCGGCGTAATATATTTTGTGTTTCCGAAGAAGGAATACAGGTGGGTTATCCTGCTTCTGGCCGGATGCTTTTTTTATGTTTACAACAGCTTCAGGTATTCCGCCTTCATAATCATAACCATAGTGACGATATGGCTTGCGGCCAACAAGATGGCCTCAGTCTCCGAAGAGACGAAAAAGACCGTCAAAGCCATGAAGGGCGAGTGGACAAAAGAAGAGAAAAAGGCATACAAGGATGCAGCGGGCAAAAAGCGCAAGCGCATCCTGACAGCGACTCTCGTCCTGAACTTCGGCATACTCTTCATGCTCAAGTATTTCAACTTCCTTTCCGGAAGCATCGCCTCGATCATCGGCGAATCCGCCGAAAGCGCTCCGCAGATCCATCTGCTGCTGCCGCTTGGAATATCCTTCTACACCTTCATCGCCACCGGCTACCTGATCGATGTGTACAGAGAGACAGTCGAGCCTGAAAAGAACATATTCAAATTCGCTCTCTTCGTGTCGTTCTTCCCTCAGATAATACAGGGACCGATCAGCTCATATTCAAAGCTTCACGACCAGCTCATTGAGCCTCACGACCCGGAATGGATCAACTTCAAGCACGGGATCATGATAATCACTTGGGGGCTGTTCAAGAAGCTCGTGATCGCGGACACCGCATGGATAGCGATCAAGTCGTACTACGCCAACGGAGGCATCCACGGCACCGCAGAGACCGAAGCCTACGGCGGGACCATGGTTCTCTTCATATCGCTGCTGTACGCCCTTCAGCTCTACGCTGATTTTTCCGGAGGCATCGACATATCCCGGGGCATCTGCCGCGTGATCGGCATCGACCTCGAGATGAACTTCCGTCAGCCGTACTTCTCAAGATCGATAAGCGAATACTGGAGAAGATGGCATATCACCCTGGGCGCCTGGATGAAGAACTACGTGTTCTACCCTGTCGCCATGTCGGGAGCGGCGAAGCGCATCAGCGAAGCGATAGCCCGGTCCTCCTTCGGGAAGACCGCCGCGGGAAAGCATGTCTCGAAGGTGTTCACGACCGCCATGGCTTCATTCATAGTATTCCTCTTCGTAGGCATATGGCACGGAGCCAACAGCAAATACATCGCATTCGGCGTATGGAACGGCCTCATAATAATGATCTCGGCCCTCATAGGCCCGGTGTACGACAAAGCCCGCAGGACGCTTCACATCAACGCGGGCGCCGCATGGTGGAAGCTCTTCCAGATGGCGAGGACCTTTCTCATCGTGCTCGTCGGCTATGTGTTCGACATATCCGACAACTTTACCAACGCGATGCAGATGATGCGCCTCATGATAACCGACCAGAACACTCAGCTCTTCATGTCGCAGCTCGGGTCTCTCGGACTTCGCAAAATGCAGTACCTGACGATAGCGTTCGGGGCCGTCGTGCTCCTGTACATGAGCATCCGGCTGGAGAAGACATCTCTCGACACGCCTGCCGAGCTTCTTGAAAGACGAAGCGGCCTGATACAGTGGCTGGCGCTGCTCGCCCTGACGGCAGCGGTCCTTCTGCTGGGCACCTACGGACCTGCTTTTGATCCGGCCGAGTTCATATACATGCAGTTCTGATAACGGACATAACGGAAAGGGATAGTTTTGAGCGAGAATACAGCTGCAGCAGAAACAAAAAAGAATACCGTGCGTAAAAGAGCGGCCGCAGTCGCCCTGTTTCTTCTCGTCCTGCTCGTGATGCTGTCATTCCTGCAGCGTTATCTTTGCATACCTGTCACCTCGGATCTGACCCGCGCCATACAGTTTGAGAAGGAGCCGGAGGACAGCATCGATGTCATCATGCTCGGCTCAAGTCCTACCTATTCCGGTTTTGCGTCCGGATACGCCTATGAAAAATTCGGCTTCACCTCATACCCGTATGCGCTGAGCGGCTCATCCTGCAACATGTGGAAGCCTGCCATGCAGAACATACTGCGCACGCAGAAGCCGAGGCTGGTCGTCGTCGACATATTCGGCGGAGGCTACGACGCTGAGACCGTGCTCGACCGGAAGGGCCCTCTTTACATAATAAGCAGCACGATGCCTCTGTCGCCTCTTAAGATCAGGATGGCGTCTGAAGCGAGCAAAAACATGAACGCGGGCGATACAGTCAGCCTGACCTTCCCGTTTATCAGATATCATACGAACGTGGCGGGCAACATCCCGTCATTGAAGGAGCGTCTCGCGATAGAGGATTACGGCCCGTCGCCTCTGAAGGGCTTCGAGACCATCACCGACGCAGAGCACTTCGACCGGCTGGACAAGGCCTGCTTTACCTCGGATACCATAGAGCTGGATAAAAACACAGAAAAGATCATAACGGACTTCATCGACTACTGCAGGAGCCAGGACGTGGACATTCTCTTCGTCAAGTATCCGTCCAACATGCAGTACTCTGAAGACTTCGACGCAAACAAGAGAATGAACAGCGTTCTGAAGCTCGCGAAGAGCAAGGGATGCAATACTCTCGATCTTCAGAAAAAATACTATGAGATAGGTCTCAGGGAGGATACAGACTGGTACAACCGCGGACATACGAACACCCGCGGCCAGATAAAGATAACCGAATACCTCGGCGATTACATAGTAAAGATAATGGGAGTGGAGCCGTCAGAGCTTGACGCCCCTGTCAGAAAGCAGTGGGACGAGGCCGCCGCGTATTACGAAGCGCTTAGCAGCCTTTCCGAAGAGATGATCTCATCCGGCGACGTGCAGCTGATCTACGATTCGCCGGAGCTTGTCGACAGGACAGCCGAATACATGAAGGCTCAGCAGAAAGCGAAGAAGGACTAGTTCGCAGCGGTTCTTCTGATCTCGGCGGGGCTCTCCATCCTGCTGCTGTAGTATTCGGGCCCGATGAGGCCTTCGTCTATGCCTCCCTTGTACGGATCGGCTCTGCCGTCCGCTCTGAGAGCATGCTCTCCGTCCGCATCGTATCTGGTGATCACGATGCGGTTTTTGTATATCTCGATAACGCTTGCCGTCAGCTCCTCGTCCTCGGATATCTCGTCGCTTTCGCCGTTATTGTAATAGCCCGTGTATCCGGCGTTCATGTATGTGAAAGCAAGCTTCTCCTCATCGAAGCTGTCCGTCGTCGATCCGTCCCCGTAAGCGGGTATGAGTATGCGCTCGCCCTTCGGCATGAAGACGCTGCCGCCGCCCGCGTAGCTGTCCCAGCCCTTTGAATGGTCGTGCCCGAAAAGATATATTATATCCAGGCCGGAGCCGGCGTCATTGACGGCGTCGAACATGAGAGACGAGTACAGATTGTCTCCCGTCGAATGCCTCGAAGACGTCCTCGCTGTATAGTGCAGAGGCACGTGCCCGGCTATTATCACGGGCCTTGTCTCTCCCTTGCTTATCAGGTCCTGAAGGCATGTCCTGAGCTCTTCTGAAGCCTCTTCGACCTTGTCGTAGCTCCCGGACGCCGTTCCCTGGCACCACGGGAAGTCATCCTCCGTGTTCAGCACATAGACGAGGTAATCGTCGTATTCGTGGAGCCCGCTTTCAGAGATGCTTCCGCTCAGCGCGTCGTGGTTCCCCTGCACGAATATCATATCCTTTTCTTCTGCGAGAGGGGCGTCCTCCTTCATTATCCCCTTTATCTCGTCTATGCTGTCATCCGGACTCATCTGGTAGTCGTAGAGCGTATCGTCGTTCGTATAGTCGCCGCAGAATATGGCCGCGTCCGGCAGAACTCCGTCCTCGTTCACCTCGTTCAGTATGCTCCTCAGCGTCTCCTCCGGGATCTCGTGCCCCGGCTCATACTGGTAGTCCGAAGTGCAGAACACTGTCGCGAGAGGCTCATCATCCTCCTGCCCGTTTCCGGACTGAGCTTCAGCCGTCTCTGCGGGTCCTCTGTCCGCGCTGCTCTTCATGTTTTTTCCGTACATAAAAAGCCATGCCCCCGCAAGGGAGCACAGCGTCAGCATCACTATTATCGCTGTGATCTTCGCTCTTCTGCTCATCTGCGGATCACTCTTCTGAGCACGCGCTCCGACGCGCCGCCGTCTTCATGAGGATTGAATCTTCTGTTGAATTCCAGATACTTTTCATCAGGCGTCCAATCTGTGCTCCTGCGGATCTCATTCACAAGTGCCTCCTCGTCCTTCACGATCGGGCCCGGCAGATCGTCGAGCGGCATGTAAAAGCCCCTCACCTCGTTCGCGTACTGATCGAGATCGTACATGTAGAAGATCACGGGTCTTTTCAGATTCGAGTAATCGAAGAACACGCTCGAGTAGTCGGTGATGAGCATGTCCGAGGCTATGTAAAGGTCATTGATGTCATCGTATGACGAAACGTCCCTGACAAAGCCGCCGTATCTGTCGAAGTCGAAGCTGTTGGCGACCAGGTAATGAGCTCTGAAGAGTATGATGTATTCGTCTCCCAGCTCTTTTTTCAGCCTGTCGAAGTCGACCTCTGTCCTGTAGGTATATCCCTCGCCGCTGCTGTGCTGGTTGTCGCGCCATGTAGGAGCGTACAGTATAAGCCTTTTGTCTCCCGCGCCGAGCTTTTTTCTTATCTCCTCCCGCTCTTCGGGTAGAAAGTTCATGAGCCTGTCGTTTCTCGGATAGCCTTCCTCTATAATCTTGCCCGTCTGGCCCGTTTCGTTCAGGTTCCAGGCGGAGGCGAACTTCTCAGTTGCAAACGGCGACGGCGAGAGGAGGTATGTGAACTTCTGCGCGTCGGTCCTGTACTTTTCTCTGATCTCTTCGATCGAATTCATCGCGTTGTCGCTCGCCTTTATATCGTATCCGAGCCTCTTCAGAGGCGTCCCGTGCCAGCACTGGACGTATATCTGCCCTTTTCGCGGATACTGATAGTCCAGCATCCTGTAATTCGCTATCCAGTACCCTGCCTTCCGGAGGGCCCTGTTGTCCGCGCGCGACCTGAACTTTACCGTCGTTGTCCGTTCGTTCTTCAGCAGGAACGAATGCTTCTCCGGATCCCTGAAGCTCCACACGAAGCGGTAGTCCCTGTATTCCGGTGTGTTTAGCATGTACTCGTACATTGCCTTCGGCGAGTCGCTGTATCCGCGGCCGGAGAAGGTCTGGAAATATACCAGCCTGTCGTCTATGCTCCCGAAGGGATCATCCAGCACCATCTTTGCGCGGTAAAGAGCGTCGCGTCCACTCCGGAGCGCGACGCGGATCGTCTTGCTGTTCTTTGCGATATCGAAAATCTTCTTTTTGAGAAAGCCGCTCATATTCTGTCTATTCGTCCCTGTGCCTGATGACATAGCATCCCGCGCGGGTCGAACTGTCGGTCGCGCTTCCGAGAAGCTCGAGGTCCATGTCCACCACGCGGACCAGCCTTTCAGGCTCATGCTCCTTTATGTAATTGAACTTATCCAGATCCTGCTGGTTGAAGATAAATACGCTCTCAACCGGGAAAGGCTCGACTATAGGCGTAAAGTCAGGCTCCTCTCCGCAGGCGATCTGAACTACCATCCCGACATAATCCAGTCCGGTCGAGTACTTGACAAGGTCGCTGCCGATGCAGTCGCCGCCCATCCTTCCTCCAATCTCAATTATACTGATTTTTCCGTCTTCATCGATTTTGATCTCAGAATGCGATGCACCATACTCTATATCCAGCGAGTCAAGCGCATGCTCAACGACCGCCTGTATCTTCTTCCTTTCTGCTTCTGAAACCGGTGCAGGTTCAAGATGTCTTGTCTCAATGAAATGCGGCGCTCCTGTCGTATATTTTTTTGTTACAGCCAGAAAATGATGCCTCCCTTTATAAGAGATGTACTCGACACTATATTCGTCGCCTTCAACGAATTCTTCTATCAGGGCTTTCTTTTCAAGGCTTTGATTCAGTGCGCACTTTATTGCTTCAGGCAGCTCTTCCCTTCGGGTGACCTTGTAGATGCCTCTGCTGCCGCTCCTGTCAGTAGGCTTCACTATAGCAGGATACGTGATATCTATCTTATTCGGATCATCCTCCGTGCTCACAAGGATGCTTCTTGGACTCGGATCTCCGTTTTCTTCAAAGGCAAGTCTCATCAGATGCTTATTTGTGCTCTTCCTGGTGCATTCCATTGTATTGCATGTCAAACCGAGCTCATTGCCGACATAGTTGACAGTTGTCATTGCCAGGTCAGATGATATGCTGCATATCCCTGCGATTCCGATTTCCCTGCACTTTGACAGGATCTCTTCCTTTTCAGTTATACTTATCGGATAGAACCGGTCTGCCGCAGTCTCGCCCACATCATTCGCTGCCCATGCAAAGACATGGGTCGTATACCCCATCTCTTTCGCTTTTTCTATCAAAGGTAGCTGATGATAGCTCGCTCCCAGTATGGCCACATCGCCTTTTTTACCCTGTTTCAATCCTGTTCCTCCTATAATGTATACACGAGTATTCCCGCTATGATGACAAGATTACCCAGCAGTTGTCTCCCCGTGAATCTCTCTTTGAGAAGCAGGTAAGAGAACAGCATGACATTCACATAGCTGAAAGCGTCTATGATGGATGCGTATTTGATCTCGACCTCTGTGTACGCGTATGTGTTCACCATCAGCACGGTGAATACGATGCCGTAGGCCAGGATGACTCTCCAGTTGAGATATTCATATATCCAGCTTTTGTATTTCTTCTGCGCGCTCTGCTTCATCAGCACCTGCGAGAAGGCCGTGAAGAACGTAGTCGCGAAGAGGATCAGCATGTAAGGATGCATCTCACGACACCTCCTTATCGGCGTCTCCCGTGGAGACCAGTATGACTCCCGTCATGACTATCAGCATTCCCAGGACGTTTCTGGGCGTTATGACTTCGGAAAAGATCGCCGCCGCCCATATCTGGCTCCATACCAGATACATGGCCCTGTTGGCGTACGCCGTGTGCAGGTCAAAATGCTTAATGATCTTCTGCCAGCAGAAAGCGTAAAACACGCAGACAAACAGCATCAGAAAAAGGAATATGTAAAGCTTTTTGCTGTATACGCCTTCTTCCTTGTATGTGATCGCCGCAAATTTTCCGAATATCTCCGTCATCGAGAATATCAGGATGCAGAGATGCAGAAATACAAAATACTTAATCTTTTTCATCGAAATTGATCATCTCTCTGATCGTGTACTGAGGAGTCCTGTTCAGTATGAGTATGGCCTTGCCGAGATACTCTCCCACTACTCCGAGCACCATCAGCACCGCTCCGAAAAGCAGCGTCATCAGACACAGCGTCGACGCCCAGCCCATCGGCAGCACGGGGTCGGTGATCTTTTTATAGATCAGCCATATGGTCACGATAAGTCCGAACGTGGCCGATGCCGCGCCTATCAGGAACGATACCCTCAGCGGCATGACCGAATAGTTCCAGTATGACAGCCACAGTCTGACGAGCTTCCTGAAGGTATAGCCCGACTTTCCAGATTCCCTCTTGTGATGCTCGACCTCCACGCTGCCGAAATTATGAGTGACCTGATAGAAGATCGCGTCGAGCACGGGATTGAAGCTGCTGTATTTTATGACCTCGTCTCTCACCCTGTCGGTGATTATCCAGAAGTTGGTCGCTACGATCTCTTTCGGCATGTCCAGGAGTATCCTCGACGTGAAGCGGTTGAACCTGCTTGACAGCCTTTTGAAGAATCCGTTCTTCGATTTCGGATACGTACCGTAGACCACATCGTAGCCTTCCTGTATCTTGTCTATGAGCCTGAACACCTGCGAAGGATGCGTCTGCATGTCGTCGTCCATGCCCATTATGTATTTTCCGGTCGCATAGGTGAGGCCCGCCATCTGAGCGTTGTGCTGGCCGAAGCCTCTCATCAGGTTGATGCCCTTTACGCCGGGATATTTATTGCACAGATATCTAATCTCGTCAAAGGTGCCGTCAGTAGATCCGTCGTTGACCAGCACGAATTCATATTCGTAGCCTTCTCTCTGGTCGAACTGCTCGATGATGGCCTCGACTTCCCTGCGGATAGTATTCTCCGAATAGTAGCACGGTATGACAAACGATATAAGCATGTACTTTCCCCTCTTTGATAAGTTATGTCTCCGCAGGTCAGCGTTATCATTATATCAGACACCCGCCCGACATTACATTATTAACGGGTATTATTAACGGACACTTTGTCTGTCTCCGGACCTTTTTTCTCTTCTGATGATGAATGCCGTGATCACCAGGCCGAGCAGCGTCAGCAGGCAGCCCAGCTTCACATATCTGTTGTTGTAGACCAGCTCTATCTCGTGCCCGCCGGCAGGAACAAAGACGCCCTTGAAGGTGATGTTCACGTTTTCGACAGGCTCAGTCTTCACTCCGTCGACATAGATGTCCCAGCTCTCGTGCACCGGGATGGACAGGAACAGCACCCCGTCCTTATCCGTCTCGACGGTCCCGGCGACCTTTTTATCGCTGTATTCCGTGACCTTCAGGCTGCTTTCCATCCTTTCGGCCGCATACTTGTCGTACAGAGCAGTGCTCATCGCATACAGATGTATGCCGTCGAAGGTATAGGTCCCCTTTCTTTCAAAGGTGATCGTTACGGCAGCATCCCCGCTGTGATGCCCCATGTTGAGGTCGTGGTTGACCAGATTGCCGACTCCCTGGCGGCTCTTAAGCGCGATCGCCTCCCTGGTGACCCTGCCGTCGCTTGCGTATATCTCATAGGACGAGCCTGTCTTGTCGTCCTTTGAGTCTCTCAGCAGGCCGTCGAATGAAACTATGAGCTGGCAGTCCGGGATGTCTGCGGCGGATATCGTGAATGAGGCGTTTCCCTTCTCGGCCTCTATCACATCGTCCCCTATCGTCAGCCCGTCGGTGGCCGTGACCTCGTAGTCCAGATCCTTTATGTCGTATTCAAGGTCGCCGGCGGATACGAGCTCGGTGTCACCGATGTCGGACATCTCCTCTTCGGGTATGACCGCGGCCTGCATCAGGGCCTGCTCCTTGTACAGGCTGTCGAGTCCGGCGAATTCTTTTTCCGGTATGGCCTTCTGATAGACAAAGCCAAGGCCGGTATCGTATTTGTTTTTGAAAACGTTTACCCCGTCGATGGTTCCCGTCTTCTCGAATCCGTACCCGGCGTAGTTGTCCGAATCCTCATAGCCCTTCTTCTTTGCATCGCTGCCCAGGAAGTACCTGACTCCGTATATGAAGTCCAGTCCCATCCTGTTGCCGTTCGAGAGCATGTAGACCCTTCTCGCGTATCCGTAACTGTTGCCCAGGCTGACATTGAAGTCCGTGAGCGTCTCAGGGATCCTGCTGTTGTATATGAACAGATTGTTCGATTTCCACCAGATGTTTTCGTTTGCGGGGAATTTGAGCATCGCGTGCCTGTTCATCCCGTCGACCGAGTCGATCCTGTAGAAGCCGTCGTCATCGATCTGATTCGATACTCTGAATGTCGATGTGCTCAGATTCTTCTGTACCGTTCCGACCTCAGCGAAGTTGTTTCTGTTGCCGTAAAAGCCGGCCGACCATCCGAGCGAAAGCGACATCAGGCTTATCAGCAGGACCGCCGCCGTGGTTTTTCTGCTTATCTCTCCGGCCTTTCCCGCCCTGCGGAAGATCAGCAGCAGCGCCGCTCCCGCCGCGAGCTGGACGGCCCAGAAGAATTTTCCGCTCATTCCTATCGATGTCTCTCCGACAAGATACGGACCCACCGCCCATGCTCCGATCAGCAGCAGCCCGATAAGCGACAGCCTGAGGTTCTTCCTGTCTCTGAAGACCTCCGCGTCATACTGTTCGACGCCGCTCCATACCGCGAACAGCAGGAGGGTATATGACCATCTGAAGGTCACATATCCGAAGCCGTTGAACATGCTGCTGAAGAAAGGTATGAGCATCATCACAAACAGCGTGATGAACATGATCACATTGGTCTTTTTGCGTGTGACCTTCGATATGGCGACCGGAAGAAGAAGCAGCACCGCGACCGGTATCCCTATGTCGAGATAATCGTAGGTAGCGCCGCTTCCCAGTATCATCTTTCCGAAGACTGCATACTGATGAGCGTCGAACAGTATGCCGACCGGCTCGAGCGAGCTGTCCGCCGACGCGCGTCCGATAGTGGCAATGGAGAAAAGCGATGTCCCGGCCGAGATCAGTATGCCAGTGATCCCGTAAAGAGCGAACCTTCCGGCGTTCAGCGCGTATTCGCCCGGCTCGGTCTTGTCGTTATAGTGCAGGTATCTGATGAGGATGTACATCACTATAACGATGGCTGACATGTAGGCGTTGTATACCGCGACCGCCATGTAGTAAGCAACGGTGAGAATGAACGGGACCGCGCTGCGCTTCCTGTATATCCTGTCGGCCGTCAGAATCAGAAGAGGGAAGAGATACGCGTTGACGAGCATCTCGCTCTGTCTGATCGCCATCCCGATGAAGCATGCCGAAAACGTGTACAGGACCGATCCGATGAGATCCTGGCTGTCGCTGAGGCCGTTCTCCTTCCCGAGCAGAAGGAACGCGGCTCCTCCGAGATACATGCGGACAAGCGCAGCCACTGTCAGCCCGAGTTCGACATATCTCTCCGGGAAGAGTGCCCCGATCAGCGACCCGATCTCAATGAAGTTCTCGAGCGGTTCGTCCGTTCCCGGTCCCTCATACCACGACCAGAATGAGAACCCGTCGCCGCCGAGGATGCTCCGGGCCTGGTTCCTGAGCTCGATCAGCCTGAAGACGCCCTGGGTATATGCGTCCTGGAACTGCATGAATGTCCGCTGAAATATTATCAGAGCAAAAAAAATGCCTGCCGCAAACACGCAAAACAGCACCGAGTACTGCAGGAACAGTCTCTTATTTCCGTTTTGAGACATCCCGTGGTTCTTCATCGTTTATTACCTCTGTCAGTATCCTGTCCGTTTCTGTCTTCGGGATCCGCGTCTATGAATTTTGTCGGGTCCTCTGCCTTCCCCGTCTCGCGGAGCTGCTTTCTTCTCGCCCTTTCGTAGTTCAGGTAGTCCACGAAGTTTTCTTTCTTGGTCTCCATCGTGTCCTGGGTGATTATCGTCCTAAGGTTCTTCTTAGGCCTCTTCGGCACGATAATGATGCCCAGATACAAAAGAGCGATCAGGAAGAGCGCGAACGCGTCCTTGTACAGGCCTCTGCTTATGAGTACCGCCACTATGCCCATGATGCCGACTATGCCGTACATTATAAGCACCGAGCGCCTCTGTCCGAAGCCGGCCGCCATCAGGTGGTGATGCAGGTGGCCTCTGTCCGCGCTCATTATGGATTCGTGGTTGAGCACCCTTCTGAGCATGGCGAATACCGTATCGAAGATAGGCACCGCAAGCGTCAGCATCGGCACCAGAGCGCCGACGACAGTCGCCTGCTTCAGCGGCGATATGACCGACAGCACCGCTATCATGTAGCCCAGATAAAGGGCTCCGCCGTCTCCCATGAAAGTCTTTGCCGGCGAGAAATTGAACGGCAGGAATCCGAGACAGCCCCCGGCCACTGCCACGAGGGCGATGCATACCGGCATCGAGCCGAGCCTCGTCCCGTGTATGTAGGCGATGTACGCCAGCGACATGCACATTATGGCTACAGAGCCCGCGGCAAGACCGTCAAGCCCGTCCATGAGGTTTACGGCGTTCGTGATGCCTACTATCCAGACTGCTGTGATCAGGAAGGCCAGCCCTCCCGACAGTATGACGTTCGCGTGATCGTCCGTCACGGCCGCTCCGAAGAAGTTGCTGAGGAATGTGATCCTGATCCCGAGTATGTACACTATGGCGGCGATCAGTAACTGTCCTCCGAATTTGACTGCGGGCTTCAGATCCCTGACATCGTCCAGTACACCGAGCCCGTACATCAGCAGGCCTCCGAGCATGGCCACCTTGATCATCTGGTTCATGCCCGCAGGTATGGTAAGCGCGGTCATCGAGCCGATGAAGATAGCCATCCCGCCGAAACGGGGCACGGGATTTCTGTGCATCCTGCGTCCGTCCTTCGGCCTGTCGATGACTCCGATCATATGCGCGATCCTGATGCTTACCGGCGTCATCAGAAATGCGACAGCGGTGGATATCAGGAGCGCCTCTATTATTCTGCTGAGGTAATAATTGCTTTCTATCATGCTTGCTTACTGGCCGAGCAGATTTCTTATCTCCTGCTTGTAGTCCTCTACTCCCGGCTGGTTGAACGGATCGATGCCCATCAGCTTGCCCGTGACGGCCGAAGTCATCATCAGGAAGTACAGGAGCTGTCCGAGCGCGTACTCGTTCATCTCTTCCATGTCTATCCTGATCATAGGGATGTCTGCCTTTTCGTGAGCAGCCATGACTCCCTTCACAGCCATCGCGTTGATGTCGTTCAGCGACCTTCCGGCGAGCTCCGGACCTGCCGACTCAGGCACCTTCACGTCCCTGTCTCTCTTCACCACGTTCAGTATGGTCTCGAAGAAGATCTGCGGTCCCTGCTGCAGGTACTGGCCCATCGAGTGGAGGTCTGTAGAGAACGTAAGAGACGCAGGGAAGAGCCCCTTGCCCTCCTTGCCCTCGCTCTCGCCGAAGAGCTGCTTGCACCACTCGCCGATCAGTCTGAGCGACGGGTCGTAGTACTCGAAGACCTCGATCTTTTTGCCCGCCTCGAGCAGGGCGAATCTCGACGCCGCGTATCTCAGCCCGTCCTTCCAGAACGCCTCGTCCGAGCATATGTCGGCAGCGCCCTTTACGAAAGCCTTCAGATCGACTCCCGCGACCGCCAGAGGGAACATGATGCCCGGCGTGAACGCGGAATATCTGCCCCCGATATTGCCCGGGATCTCGAATGTCACATAGCCTTCCCTGTCGCATTCCTCTCTGAGAACGCCCTTCTTCGGGTCCGTGACGGCGACTATCCTCTTTGCCGTCTCTTCCTTTCCGTATTTCTCGTACATCCAGTCCTTGAGGATGCTGAACGCCAGGCGGCTCTCCATGGTGCCGCCGGACTTCGATACCACGCAGAGGCATACATCGTTTTCTTCGATGATCCTTTTGAAGTCCGCGTGATAATATCCGCTCATGTTGTTTCCCGCAAAGAGAAGCTCCGGGCATCCCGGCTTCGATCCGCCGAGAGCCTCTATGATGGCCGCGCTGCCCAGATACGAGCCGCCGATGCCGATCACGATGAGCTTGCCGCACTTCGATCTGATATCCGCGGCGACCCTGTCCATCTCAGGCATCCATTCAGCCGGCATCGTGAAAGGCCAGTTGACCCAGCCCGTATACGCCTCTTTGTCCTGCTTCAGCTCCTCTCTGATTTCAAGAGCCTCTGTGACGATCCCGCTGTCCGCGGCGATCCTTGCTTTTTCAAGATCCAGTCTGATCATGTCCATGCTTTTGCCCCCTGACCGTTCTATTTATAGAATTCCTTTATCTTTTCGCAGACATATCCCACCTGCTCCGCTCCGAGACCGTAGTACATCGGAAGCCTCAGCAGCCTTTCGAATGTGTCCGTCGTATATCTGTCCTCGCCGTGGAACCTGCCGAATTTCGAGCCGGCAGGAGCGCTGTGCAGCGGCACGTAGTGGAACACGGCGGATATGCCGTTTTCCTTCAGATGCGACGCCAGCGCCGTTCTTTCGTCGATGTCCTTCGTCTTTATGTAGAACATGTGGGCGTTGTGTTCGCAGCCCTCAGGGATGACCGGAAGCTCTATCCGTCCCTCAGCGGCGAGCGGACTGAGCATCTCGTAGTACGCATTCCAGCT
>Ga0310695_10002244_pt1 | contig 41509 bp, 36 predicted proteins | sample RumenRJG_04DNA_FD_203882 | JGI IMG/M metagenome (GOLD analysis project Ga0310695, IMG submission 203882) | Bovine rumen microbial communities from Lethbridge, Alberta, Canada - RJG_04 (v2) (version 2) | ecosystem: Host-associated > Mammals > Digestive system > Stomach > Rumen | place: Canada... | reverse complement strand
GATTTCCCGCATATGTAAGGGAATCCACATTGATGATACGGATATCATCGCCGTATTTTTTGAACATGTAATGAATGTAATTTGAGCCGATAAAGCCCGCACCACCTGTTACAAGATAAGTCTTCATAAATCGTTACTCTCCTATTTTCCTATCAAACACACACTATATAATACACATCACAGCCATTTTTTGGCCCATGAGAGATCTTGATCATTTAATCCCGCATGCTTTTCATCCTTCTCTGATGTCTTGTAAGGCACATCCAGCTTCGGCCATTCTACCGCAACAGTTTCATCATTCCAGGGGATGCCCCCTTCAGAACTCGGATCATATACATCTGTACATTTATATACGAACTCAGCTGTATCCGATAACACCAGAAAGCCATGTGCATATCCCTCTGGGATATAAAACATATTCTTCTTTTCAGCACTTAACGTTACCCCTACCCATTGGCCGAAGGATTCGCTACCCGGTCTGACATCAACTGCCACGTCAAACACTTCTCCGTGTGTAACTCTCACAAGCTTTCCCTGGGTATGTTCCTTCTGGAAATGGAGACCTCTTAAAACTCCCTTCGTGCTCGAGCTTTCGTTATCCTGAACGAATTCTTTATTTATCCCTATTTCAGAATAATCAGCCTTTTTATATGTTTCCATAAAATAGCCACGATTATCACCGAAAATCTGCGGTTGGATTATCACAACGCCCGGTAACTTTGTTTTTTCAAATTTGAATGGCATCTATTATTGCCTCCTTTATTAATGGTAATTCGCAATTTTTCATTATACCATTCTTGAGAAATACTTTGTTGCAGTTAATAAAAATAGTTACAGTATGTTACAGTATAATTTTTACGCCACAGGGGATGCTTCAAGCAAAGTGTCTAAAAAGTCATTTTAGTGTCATTAAATTGATGAACAAATTGACGAAATACAACCTTGTAATTTTTACATGATAATGCGGTAAATTGCTTGAATAAGGGGAGGCTCAGGTAAATAATATAAATATGGCGCAGAGGATAAGATGCGTGAACTTGAAATATTGAAATAAAGAAAAACTTTAGTTGGATTTTTTATAGTTGTTGAGGAACCGATTGATAAATATATAGCACGGATAGCATTGTGTGATGTTATAATATGTAATGACAGTGGAGCAGGACATATTGCTGCTGCGCTTGATGTTGAAACTCATGTGATATTTGGCCCAATAGATTCGGAATATGCTAAACCACTCTGCCGGAATTCAGATAGAGTGCATACCTATGCGGCGAGAAATCTCTCGTGTTATCCATGCGGTGTTTCTGAATGTAAGAATAATTTGGAGTGTTTGGATAGTATACAGGTTAAGGACATAATAAGAAATATTAATTGCGTGGGAGGGGGGATACAGTATGGTTAAAAGATATTATTACCCGGATGGAAGCATTATAGAAGCTGAAAGTGAAGAAGAACGAAGGCAATTGTTCATTGATTTTTATAACCGCTTTTACTATTACATTAACAGAGACATTGATCGAGAGAAGACTATCGAGACGATACTAAATGACAGAGCTAAGGGCAAGGAGATTGATAAAGAAACATTGGAAAAAATCCTTCGTTGGAAAGTTAATCCGAGATATTACACTCTCTCAGAGGATGGAACCAAGAAAAACGTGTTATCTGTAGATGAAATACTGGAAGTGACAAAAAAGATAAATGTGAATATTACAGAAGATAAGATTTCAGAGGCAATTTGTAATTTAATGAATTGTTCTGGAATAGGGGCAGTATATGCAATTTCTATATTGTATTTCTGCACAGGTGGAAGATATCCGATTTATGACAAATATGCACATATTGCGCTTATGGTGATTAATGAAGGGCGTGATTTCAACTCGTTGGTTTGTGAAAATGAACGGGAGAGACAGTTCCATTTTAGTACGAGCAAAATTGAGGTAATATCTACAGATTATAAGTTTTATACAGGTTTGTTAAAAGAATGGCTTGATGGTATGAAGTATGATCGTAAAATTGATCAAGCGTTGTGGACATATGGTCACTTGTTTAGTGAGAACACAATTAATAATAAGAGATGTCAAAACATAACCCGAAATAGGAAATCAATCAGGTAATAGGTAAAAGTGCTGAAAAGTAGAGCTCGCATTTACCTGGGAGGGGTGAGGAGATATAAAGGAAAAATCACGGGCAGTGATAAATTCAGAATATAAAATGCCATATTGCAATCAAAGATTGAAACTGATATTATATTATTAGTGATCAGGTCGCAGAAACTCGCGATGCCTGCGATCGGAAGAAGGACCCACGGGCCCTTCTTTTCTTGTTTTATGCCCATAATTTAGGATGTCAAATGAAACCAATAAAGCCTTTTCTCACATACGCACAGCAGATACAGCATCTAACAACCAATAAAGCATTGGCGATTAAGGATGCTGGCGCTGCCGAGGAATCTCTCAAGAAAATCTCCTATTATGCACTTATTGGTGGGTATAAAGATTTGTTTTATGACAAAATGAGTCGGACGTATTTAAAAGGAACTACTTTTGATGATATTCTTGTTCTTTATTATTTTGACGACGCATTAAGAGATTTGGTTTTCAAATATATTAGAATCATCGAACAGGAAATGCGTTCTCATATTTCATATCATTTCTGTGAAACTTATTCAAATATACAAAGCGCCTATTTGAATAAGAATAACTATTGCAATACAAAACATAGTAAAGCAAGTATTCCGACATTAATCAATATATTGGATTATACGGCTAATAAAGATACTGAACACGAATACATTGTATACCAGAGGAAAATGTATGGTAATGTTCCTTTATATGCTTTGATGAAAACCCTTACACTTGGTCAGACGTCAAAAATGTATTCACTATTGTCTCCGTCGATAAAAACACGTATTAGTCAACACTTTTCAGGAGTAAATCAATTGGAATTATCAATGTATCTCCGACTTTTGACGCACTTTAGGAATGTTTGTGCGCACAACGAAAGATTGTTCAGTTATAAGGACAGGTACGATATTCCGGATACGGTTTTGCATAAAAAGTTGAGGATCCCCATGCGTGGACAACAGTATATTCTTGGTAAAAAAGACTTGTTCTCTGTTGTAATAGCTTTTCGATATTTGCTTTCAAATGAGGATTTTATTGCATTTAAAAAATCATTAAGTGCATTGCTTGCTAAGACAGATAAGAATTCTCCTGTGTTATCAGAGAAAATGCTTCTTGATTCGATGGGATTTCCGCAGAATTGGAAATCGATAACAAAGTACAAGAATTAAGTCTCATAGGTTATATGGAAGCTATAGAATAAAATATGATCGGTGAATATCCGATACGACCCATAAAGAAAATGCAAAAGATAGCTACACTGCATATATCAAAAAAGAATTAGAAAAAACGAGATAATTGGATATAATTAGGATAGCCAAACTTTGTGAGGGGCCGGTGTAAACAACTAAAGAAAAGTAAGTATACACGTCAAGTACATAACGAAAAACATTATAGTGTTGCCCAAATTAATTTGGGTTGTAAACCATCAAACGGAGGACCACCGCATTGCGGCGTATAAATACTGAAAAGCATTCAGCGACCATTCATAACGAACCTCTTTGTTTTGCGATGGACCTTACATGGGTTAGGCATGGCTGTGTAGGTGGAACCGAATCTTTTGTATGTAACCTCCTTGAAGGTTTTGGTGATTATGTTAGAGAAAATCCGGGACAGAAGGATATAGTCCTGCTGGTGTCAAGAGATAATGCCGGGCTTTTTCGAAGATATGAATGTCCTGAGGGGATAAGGTCGGTACGCTGTAATGTTATCAGCGCCGCGCGCAAGAAGCGTATCCTGTGGCAGAATCTCAAGATGGGCAAGATGCTTAAGTCTATGGGGATCGGTCTGGTACTGGAACCGATTTACTACAAGCCTTTTCTGGGCACAGCCGGGATCAGATATGTTACTGTTATCCACGATCTACAGGCCCTTCATTTTTCTGATTTTTTTTCTAAAAAGAGAGTTGCTTGGATGAAGTTCTGTTGGCGAAATGCCTTAAGGACTTCATCCAGAGTCTTAGCCACATCTGATTATACAAAAGAAGACATAATAAAGAAGATGCAGTGTAATGGGGATAAGGTCTGTTCGGTCCCTATTCCTATTGTGATGGACAAAGGCAGAGGCCATGTGACCGATGCCGATCAGCCATTGCTCCATAAATATGGCGTTAAGTCTAAGGAATATTACTACACGGTGACTTCACAGCTTCCTCACAAGAATTTGTCTACGCTGCTTTTAGCTATGGCGGAATTGAAGAAGCGGAAGAGTCATGCGTTGCTTCCGCTGGTGATCTCTGGAGTTGGGCAAGGCGTGGCAAGTGAGCTGAAGCAGATCATCGAGGAAGAAGGATTAGAGAAGATTATTATTTTCACCGGATTCATAGATGACAGAGAACGTGATCTGCTGTATCGAAGTTGCAAAGCATTTGTTTTTCCGAGTATATTCGAGGGCTTCGGCATGCCGCCAATAGAAGCCATGGCAGAAGGGGCTCCGGTTCTTACTACTAAGTGCGCGTCTATTCCGGAAGTTACCGGTGGGGCGGCTCGGTATGTTAATGATCCCTGGGATTCGTCAGAATGGGCGGATATGCTGGAAGGGGAACTGACTCTCCCTGATAAGGGAAAGGTAGATGCGCTTATGGATAAATACGACAAGAGGACTATAGCAGAAAGGTATATACAGATCATGAGAGAAATTTGGCAGGAGCGAGTGATATAATGCGAAACATCGTGATCAGTGGAATGGAACTGTGTCGGAAGGAGATATCCGGCGTGGAGAGATACATATATGAAGTGCTGACGCGCCTGGACAGTTATCTTGACACGGAAGGGATAGAATCTGATTTGTGTATAGTTTATCCCAAAGGTGAAACTCTACTTACTAAAAACCTTCGCAATATCAAGACAGAGACTATAGACAGATGGGATAAGGGGCTGGGCCTTTGCAGATATGCAAGGCAGCATAATGCCATTATCATTACAATGGCACCGCGTTTTTTTCCGTATCCGAGGCAGATCATAACACTGTACGATGTAAGACCTCTGGAACCGCAGAACTATGACAGCATTAAGTACAGGATAAACTTTAGTCTTATAAGAGCATACGCAAGACTGCATCGGGATATTAAGATAGTTACGATATCAAAATTCCAGAAAAAAAGAATATGCAGCCTGTGCGGAATTCCTGCCGAGTGTGTGTATATCATTGGCGTAGGCTGGGAACATATTAAGGATATTGAGCCGGATTATGGTATCATAGAGAGGCTGGGGCTGACCGGAGGCGATTATTATCTTTCGGTTGGGAGCGTAATGAGACATAAGAACTATGAATGGCTGGTAAGCGCTGCCAGGAGAAACCCGGAAAAAATGTTTGTCATAGCGGGCAAAGATAGTATTCCCGGAATCGGATACAGTTTTGAGCATGATGATGTGAACAACTTGATTCTTACCGGATATATTACGGAAGAGGAGAAGAAGGCGCTGATCTTAAAATGCAAGTCGCTGATTCATCCTTCAAAATATGAAGGATTCGGGATTCCACCGCTGGAGGCATTGGCTCTGGACAAGTCTGTCATGTTATCACGGGCCACATGTTTACCGGAGATATATGGCAGCTCGGCAGACTGGTTTGATGCGGATAATGGTGGCATATTGCCGAAAAGCAATTTGCCGGTTGATATAGATGCAGCGCAGGAAGTGTTAAAAAAATATACATGGGAGAGAGCGGCCCGCAGGTGGCTTAAGCTGATCAAAAACATATGATATCTAGAATAAAGGAAATAATTGAATACCGTGGAATGATATACAGTTTGGTTCAAAGAGACCAGAGGGGAAGGTACAAAAGATCTTTTCTGGGATTTCTGTGGACCTTTATTAATCCTCTGATGCAGATGATAGTATATACCATAGTCTTTTCGGTTATTATGCGGTCTAACATTGAAAAGTACTATATGTTTCTTTTTGTGGCTCTGATACCCTGGATATTTTTCAGCGGGACAATTACCGGAGGTTGCGTATGCCTGTCAGATGGTGCGCAGCTTATCAAAAAGATTTATTTCCCCAGGGAAGTGCTTCCCATAGCCTATACTATCAGCTCATTTTTGAATATGCTGTATGGTTTTATAGTTATATTTGCAGTGATAATAGTTATGGGATATGGAGTGAACTTTATGGCACTGCTGTATCTCCCTATCATTATGTTCATTGAGTTTATGCTGACATTGGGATTTGCCCTGCTGGTTTCCGCTGTAACGGTATACTTTAATGATTTGCAACATATTCTTCAGATAGTAATGATGAGCTGGCAATTTCTTACGCCGGTAATGTACGCGGATGAAATGATCCCGGACGAATTGAAGCCGATATGGAATATGAATCCCATGACATCGGTGATCAAGGCATACAGAGATATCCTGTATTATCGACAGATACCGCATATAACAACGCTTGCGTCTGCGGCGATTTTTGCTGTTATTCTTCTTATGATCGGTGGATTGGTGTTCAGAATTCTGCAGAAACGTTTTGCAGAGGTACTGTAGGAAAGGCAGAGACTTCATGGATAATGATATTGTTATAAAGGTTGAGGATCTTCATAAGAGCTTCCGAGTATACAAGGATCAGGCAACAGCGTTAAAGGATCGTATGCTCTTTTGGAAGCGTGCAAAGTATGAGGACAGAAAAGTCCTGAATGGGATCAGCTTCTCCGTAAGGAAGGGCGAGGCGGTCGGCTTAGTGGGACACAACGGTTGCGGAAAGAGCACTACGCTTAAGCTCCTGACTAAGATCATTTATCCGGATAGCGGAACGATTGAAATGAAGGGGCGTGTATCAAGCCTTCTTGAATTGGGCGCGGGATTTCACCCGGATATGACAGGACGGGAGAATATCTATATAAATGCGGCTATCTTTGGTCTGTCAAGAAAAGAGATCGCAAAGAGAATGAATGATATTATTCAGTTCTCAGAACTTGAAGAATTTATAGACAGCCCTGTAAGAACCTACTCATCGGGAATGTATATGAGACTGGCTTTTTCTGTGGCCATTAATGTTGATGCGGATATCCTGCTAATAGATGAGATACTGGCAGTCGGCGATGCGTCCTTCCAGCAAAAATGCATGGATCATCTGCACAGTATCAAGGACGCAGGTACAACGATTGTGATCGTATCTCATGCCACCGGACAGATAGAGGAAATCTGTGACAGGAGCATCTGGCTGCATGATGGTGTGATAAGGATGGAGGGAAACCCGGTGGATGTTCACAAAGAGTACCTGGATTTTATGAATGTTGGAAAGGATAGGGAATAGCAACACATGAGAATAATACAGATTATAGGCTGTTATTCATACGGCGACGGAATGGGAAATTGTGTGACATATCTATCAAGATTGTTTGACAGAAATGGCATCAGTAATTTGATTGCTGCGTCGTCTGTAGATGAAAGACTTTCCGGCAAAAAGGTTATAGAGTTTTCCGAGATTTCTGAGCTCGAGATTACTGCTGATACTGTTGTCATGTATCATTTCGGAAGTGGTTCTGAATTGAATTATCAGGTCGAGCATATGGATTGCAGGAAGATCCTTGTTTACCACAATGTTACGCCTCCGGAATTCTTCAGGGGCACAGACACCAATGCGATGATCACCTGTTTATGGGGAGTACAGGATGCTCGGGAGACTGTTGGTAATTACCTGCATGCGATAGTATTATCCGAATTAAGCAAAAGGGATCTGATCGGCTATGGCTGGGATGCAGATAAAGTAGATGTTATTCCGCTTATAAGTATTGAGAAAAAACAGGTGACGGATGCTGATCCGGAAGTCGTGAAGAGATTTAAGGACAAAAGAAATATCCTGTTTGTCGGAAGGGTTGCAAGAAATAAAAAATTTGAAGATGTCCTGCGAGTATTTTCTTACTATAAGACAAACTATGAAAAAGACTCCAATCTGATCTTTGTGGGCAGTAAAAGCGACAGGATATACTATCAGGCGCTCTTGGATTATATAAGAAAAGAAAAAATAGAGGATGTATTCTTTTTGGATCATATATCGGATCAGGCATTGAATGCGTTCTATTCATGTGCTGATGTATTTCTTTGTATGAGTGAACATGAAGGCTTCTGCCTCCCGATCATGGAGGCAATGCAGAACGGAGTACCTGTGGTCGCGTATGCGGCGGCGGCTATTCCTGATACTATGGGGAATGCCGGAGTTCAGGCAGAGACGAAAGATCCAAAAGAGATCTCTGAGATAATAGACAGAATTACGCATGATGAAGAATACAGGACAGAGATCGTAGATAACCAGTATGTCAGAGCAAATGAAATTAATGTTGAACATTATTCCCAAAAGATAATGGGTATATTAAGAGAAGCTGAAGAAACAGATTCATTTGAGTATAGATTCAAAAATAGTCTGCTGGATTTTGAACACGCAAAATTAAGGATAGAGCATATTGAAAAATATGGCTATGATTTAGGAACAAAGTTGTCCCTGAAGTGTGGCAATGATCACATATACAGATATGTATTATATGGATTATCAAACTTAGAAGAGCATGGATGCTGGACCGATGGAAATGACGTTGCAATGCTTTTTTCGGTTGATGCCGGCAAGATTCCTGAACAAATAACACTCAATTTAGAATATGAAATATTCAGCATTGAGCAGACCGTAAAGATACTTGTGAATGACAATGAGATCACAGAATATAAGGAATGTTTAAGTATCCTGGACCAAAAATTTAGGAAAAAACATATTTTTAAAAGGTCCGTTTCTATTCCGGGTGAAATAATTGATAGCGTAGATATAAAGTTACAACTAATGCTGCCTGATGCGGTAAGCCCTGAGGAACTTAATGTATCAGATGATGTTAGAAAGTTGGCGCTGTATATCAGAAGCGTTGAGTTATGTGCATCAAAATAAAAAGGAATGATTTTCAATGGGTGAATCTGGAAAGAAAGAAAGCACAGGGATCAACAGAGGTGTTAATGCTTTTTTGTTGATATGTACCGGTATTATTTTTATATGTTTGGTAATTTGTCATTTTGCACCGGCATTTGATTCTGATAAGGTGGAAGATGTAATTTGGGCAGATGAAGCATTACGATGCGGACGTCTGTTGAATCCGGATTTTACATATGGTTATGCTATGCCTTTTGGCGGAAACATGTTCATTCTGCCTTTTGTAAATATGATTGGGATCGGACAGACCGCTAATTCTTTGGGGATGCTCCTGTTTTTTGGGGTTCTGACAGTAACCTGTTTTGTATTGATCAGAGCTCTGAAGAACACAAAATTGTTTCTTTCTCTTGTTGGGGTAATTGTAATTCTTTTATCTTATTGCTCAGGACCGGTGGGCGGAGATTATCTCAACCATATCTTGATCTACCAGTTGGGGATCATATGTATTACGGGCATACTCGGAAATCTGCTCATTATTGAAAATGAAAAAAAGAAGAATAAGATCATTAATTATATTGGAATTGTTTTCTTTAGTATTTGGGGGGGCGCAAACGGTGTCCCCACTATTGTTTTATCATGTGTGCCGGTATTGTCAGCATTATGTGTAATAGCTTTCTTAGAGACATATAACGAGACAAGGGTAAGTAAGCGTATCTATATTGAATGTGTGTGTATTATGGCTGGTACCGTTGTGGGATACTTACTTTTTAAGCTGTCGATACGCAATATTGTTCAATCTGATTATTTAAATAAAATGAATTCCTACAATTTTAGGAATGTTAACGAGTGGGTAGAAAATATATATCGCTTACCTATTGATTGGCTTGAGCTGTTTATGCTCCGTAGCCCTCAGGGGGTAAGTGCTTTTAGTAAAGATTGCTTAAGAGTTCTTATATCAGTTTTTGAAAGCCTTGTTATTCTGGTTGTTCCGTTACGTTATTTATTCAGATTTACTAAAATAGATAAGGATGAAAAAATACTTATTTTGAGCACTGCATTTGTATGGTGTGCCGGACTTGCACAGTATGTATTTTTTAGGGGACCCGAGAAAAGATTGCTGTATGTTCCCTGTTTTATGAATTTTGTGTTGCTGGCTGTTTGGATGATCAAAAGTGGTTTTATGATGCAAAAGAAAAACGGAATGATAATAGTGGTATTGTCTGCTCTTACTGTTTTTCAGATCATAGACTTTTCTCGTGGACAGCAGTGGAAGATAGACGAAACCCTTGTAAACAGGATAAAAGAAACCGGTATTACTTATGGGTTTGGCGGTTATTGGGATGCGAATTTTAATACGGTATATACAAAGGGGCAGATTAAGATCAGAGGGGTGGCTTTTAATGACGGTGAGATTAGGCCTTATATATTAAACAGTGAAAGTAACTGGTATGATAACGAGATTCTTGAAAAAGAATTTTTCGTTATTTTTAACCGGGAAGAAATGGACAAGGCTGAATCGTATCCCGGAAGTATGATAGATGAAATGTATAAGGAAAGAATAGAATGTGGTGACAGATATATTCTTATCTTCGACAGTGACGTATGGGATAGAGGTTTAAGATACGTCATGGATTAGGGAGAATCGTTGTGGATCACGGTACAAGCAGATACAATTTAGCCTATATAACTGACAGCAATTATCTTTTGGCGACAAAAGTGTCCATCCGTTCCGCGGTAGCGGGGGCGGATGGAAAGAATATCACGGTATGGTTAATCGGTGTGGATCTGTCAGAGGACGAAACAGAAGAGGTCAGAGCATTGTCTGATCAGAACACGGATATTCGCGTGATTTCTGCTAAATCAGAGTATAAGAATATAGGAGCAGGACATGATTATATTTCGGATACTGCTCTGATGAAATTCAGACTGCCCGAATTGCTCAGTGATCTGGAATATGTTTTGTTTGTAGACGGTGATACACTGCTGTTTCCGGGATTCCTGTCTGTTTTTGATACGGATATATCTGATGTATGTCTGGCAGCGGTAATAGATGCTAATGTGGAACTGAATGATAACAGACTGGAAATGTTTGGCCATAAGCACTACTTTAATTCAGGTGTTTTATATCTGAATATAAAGAAGATGCTGGATTTCAGGTCCACAGAAAAAATGTTGGAAGCATATTTGAAAGATCCTGAAATGAAAAAATATGTTGATCAGGATGCGTTTAATGCGGCTTTGGGTGAATATTTTATAAGCTTGCCACCGGCATACAATATGCTTTCGGTTTATCGAAAGCATTTTAGTGTGGAAGAACTGCATAAAGTATGGTCGGACTATTCTGAAGATGAAATCAGCCAAATGATTGCCCGACCTTATTTGCTGCATTTTGCAGGTGATAAACCATGGGATACGGTTACGCATTACGAGTCGAAGAATTGGGCGGGATACATGACCGGTTCAGAGTATATCCGACAGTCTAAAACGAAATTTATTGAAGATGTAGACAGATACGTAAATTTACAAAATGAATATGAGGATGTAAAAAATAAATATTCCTTAACCGAAAGTGAGCTTGGTTCGATCCAAATTGAGCTTGATGCGGCTAAAAGTGAGCTTGGTTCGGCAAAAAATGAGCTTGGTTCGGCAAAAAATGAGCTTGGTGTGGCTAAAAGTGAGCTTGGTTCAATAAAAGATGAACTTGCTGCGACCAAAACTGAATTGGCCGCAGCACAAAGTGAGCTTGATCTATCTAATTATAAAATTCACAGATTGTTATTGGGATATTACAAGTGCGTTTTGGGCTGTGATTATTTTTTTGCAGATAAGGATACAGATGAGCGCATCCTTATAGAGGGAGTGCATCAGATAGAAAAATGGGGAAGATGGACTAAGGGAAATGAGACTATCATATATCTGAATACTGATAAGCCGGCCAAGAATCTTATACTTGATCTGGAATACAGAGTTTTTAATCCCGAGCAGCATGTTAAGGTCCTTGTGAATGATCATGTTATCGATGAGTATGTAGAGACTACAGGTGAGAGCAGGAGACAGTTTATGATCCCGGGAAAGATAAACATAACGGGAGCACTGACAATACGTTTTTTTCTTCCTGATGCAGCAAGCCCCAAGAGCATAGGTATGTCTGAGGATTCCCGTGTTTTAAGCCTGGGATTGATCAGGATGAAAATAGATGTCCGGAACAGATTTTAATAAAGGAGAGAACTATGGGAACAGAGAATAATGATATCAATGTTGAAGAGATAATGGAACAGATCCGCGAGAATATCAAAGAACGCGGGTATGATAAGATTCCCTTGTCATTTGAGGATATTAAGATTTCTGATCCGGTGATAAAGGGGGATGCAAAATATGATCCTAATTCATTCAACAAAGAAATGACATACTTAAACAATAACTGGAATAATGACTGGAACATTCCTATATCCGGCGGCGGGATGAGAGCGAAGCTCAAGAAGGTAGTAAGGAAAGTGACCAGGTTTATTGTGGCGCCTATCGTTTCTTTTCAGAATGAATATAATGCCAGCAATGTAAGATTGATGAAACAGATGGAATGCCGTATTGAGGAACTGGAGAAGCAGGTGGCAGAACTGCAGAGTGAAAAAGAGGCAAAGTAAATGGCTGTATATCAGATGATGCCGACTATTACATTTGGAGATGGAGTAAGCAATGATGCGCTCGCTATGGATGTAATACTTCGTGACATGGGCATAAAAACCGGAATATTTGCACAGAATATAGGTGAGAGACTTCCTGCAAATACAGTAAAGAATGTGAGTCATTTCCCCAAGGTACTTAAGGATGATGTTATCATTTATCATTTTTCAACAGGTACAGAACTGAATACTAAGGTGACGGAATATGACTGTAAAAAGGTAATGGTTTATCACAACATTACACCGGGAGATTTCTTTCTGCCGTATAATGCTGATGCTGCCAATCTGTGCAACAGCGGAAGAAACGATCTTAAGACTGTAAAGGCCGGCTTTGATCATTGTATAGGGGTTTCGGAGTATAACTGTCTTGAATTAAAGCAGATCGGCTTTCAGTGTGATATGGACGTCTTACCGATAATAATTCCCTTTGCGGATTATGATAAGAAACCTGATGATAGAATCTTGAAGAAGTATGGTGATGGGAAGGTCAATCTGCTGTTTACAGGCAGGATAGCGCCGAATAAATGCCAGGAAGATGTCATCGGTTCGTTTTATTTCTATCATAAATATATTAATCAGGAATCCAGGCTGATCCTTAACGGGTCTTACGAAGGCATGGAGAAATACTATGATCGCTTAAAAAGATATGCATCCGGTCTCGGATTGGAGGAGGATGTCATATTCACCGGCAAGACAAGCTTTGCCGAGGTGCTGGGGTATTACAGCGTTGCGAATGCATTTATCTGCATGAGTGAGCATGAGGGATTCTGCATACCGTTGCTTGAAGCGATGCATTTCAATGTTCCGGTTATAGCATATGATTCATCTGCGGTAGGCGAGACCCTTGGTGGCGCCGGTATCCTGTTAAAAGAAAAGGATCCGCAGGTAACTGCCGAATGGATAGATATGATCTTAAGTAATGACGATTTGAAGACAAAGCTCCTGAAGAAGCAAAAGGAAAGACTGGAGTACTTTTCGGAAGATAAGACAGAAAGAAAATTTCAGGTGCTGATAAGAGGTTTTGTTGGATGAAGAAGCTGGCGTTTGTTATCCCCTGGTACGGTGAAAAGATCCCTGGGGGTGCGGAGAGTGCGCTGCGTGGGTTGGTGCATCATCTGCATGATGCGGGTGTGGAACTCGAAGTGCTCAGTACATGTGTAAAGGAATTCACCGCAGACTGGAGTAAAGACTATCATAAACCGGGATTGACGGTGGAAGACGGAATATCGATTAGGAGATTTAAAGTCAGAAGACGTGATGGGGATGCTTTTGATTCGATTAATTATAGGCTTATAAACAAACAGACGATCTCATCGTTAGAGGAAGATATCTTTATACGGGAGATGGTTAACAGCCCTGACTTGTATGAGTACATCCGTGATCATCAGGATGAGTATGAGTTATTTGTTTTCACTCCGTATTTATTCGGAACAACATATAACGGGATCCTGGCTTGCCCCGAGAAATCAGTGATGATCCCCTGTTTTCATGATGAAGGTTATGCATATATGGAAAGGTTCCGTGAAGCCTTCGGAAGGGTAAGGGGGATGATCTATCTCTCCGAACCGGAGATGTCGCTGGCAAACCGCCTATACTCACTAGACGGAACAAAGCAGGAAGTCATAGGCACCGGAATAGATACAGGCTATGAGGGAGACGCTGAGGCATTTCGTAAGAAGTATAAGATAAGGGACCCCTTTATTCTGTATGCGGGAAGGAAGGATGAAGGAAAGAATATCTATACTTTGCTTAGGTATTTTTCTGAGTATAAGAAACGCAGAAGCCGTCAGGGGTTAAAGCTTGTCCTTATCGGAGGCGGAGAAGTGGGAATCCCGCGAGAGGATAAGCCAGATATCATAGATCTTGGCTTTGTAAGCAGGAAGGACAAGATGGATGCTTGTGCTGCGTGCGAGCTGCTTTGCCAACCCTCGAAAAATGAAAGTTTTTCCCTGGTGATAATGGAAAGCTGGATGGCAGGAAGGCCCGTGATCGTCAATGGAGACTGTGATGTAACTAAGAACTTCGCGGTTTCCTCGGGTGGCGGTCTGTACTTCGATAACTACTATGAGTTTGAAGGCTGTGTTGACTATATCATTGAGCATAAGGATATAGCCGCTGTCATGGGTGAAAACGGCCGTAAATATGTACTTGATCATTTTGATTGGAGCGTAATCGTTGATAAGACAATGTTTTTTTTAGAAACGTGTGTGTGATCGTGTGGAGATGAGTCGTGAAGAAAATTGCTTTTGTGACACAGAGATATGGGCTGGAAGTAAACGGTGGAGCCGAGGTGCATTGTCGACTGCTGGCGGAGCGGTTATCAGATAAGTATGATGTTGATGTGATCACTACGAAAGCAATAGATTATGTGACATGGAAGGACGAATATACCGAAGATGAAGAGTATATCAATGGAGTACGTGTTAAACGGTTCTCTGTTGACCATGTGAGAGATAACAATAAGTTTAATAAGTATTCTGAGCGTATTTTGCAATTGGGAGCAAGTATTGAGGAAGAGGAGAAGTGGATGGACTTGCAGGGGCCTCACTCCTCTGATTTGATCAGATATCTTGAAGATGAACAGGATAATTATGATGTGTTCATTTTTCTCTGTTATCTCTACTATACGACTTATTATGGCTTGAAAGCTGTTGGTGCCAAGTCGATTCTTATTCCCACCGCTCACGATGAACTGCCTATTTATTTAGGAATCTTCAAGAATATGTTCCGGTGGCCCAAGGCCTTATTCTATAATGCCGAAGCAGAAAAAAGATTTGTGGAAGGCAGATTTGGTATTGAAGATAAATTGAACAACAGCGGGCATGGCGGCATAGGTATTGAAGTGCCGGAGGATATCAGCGCAGAACGTTTCAGGGATAAGTATGGCTTGAGTGATTTCGTTCTGTATATAGGACGTATAGAGGAGCATAAGGGATGCAGAGAAATGTTCCGGTATTTCGAGGAATACAAGAAAAGAAATCCGGGTAACCTTAAGCTGGTGCTTATGGGGAAGAGTGTCATAGATGTGCCCGAAAGGGATGATATCGTAAGTCTGGGATTTGTCTCGGAAGAAGATAAGTATGACGGCCTGGCAGCAAGCAGCTTCCTGCTGTTGCCTTCAAAATATGAGAGTCTGTCTATCGTGGTACTGGAAGCAATGGCTCTTGAAAAAACTGTCCTTATTGATGCTGAATGCGAAGTTGTCCGAGATCACTGCACGGTCAGCAACGGTGGCCTGTACTACCATGGATTCTATGAATTCGAAGGATGCGTAAATTACATACTGGAGAATTCGGAAATCTGCAAAAAAATGGGTAAAAACGGGAAAGCGTATGTCGACAGATGTTATACCTGGGATTCGATAATAGGACGCCTTGAAGATATGATAGAGAGAGTTGCCATATCGCAATGATGCATTCGGATAGAATGTCCGACAGGAGAGACTGAATGGAAGATAATAAAAGAAAATACAGAATTAAAGAGTTGATATTTATAGGAGTGTTTATCTCAGTTTATCTTCCGTTTTCAGTTTGGAGGAACAGCCATGCGAGTATTGAGTCGGACATGGCCAATTTGGTTTTGGAAGGACGAGATCTCCTTAACGGAGATTTTTTCAGAAGGGACTGGAATCTTACCGGAGTTTCGTTTCTTACTACAAATCTCCCCTATTATGTTGTGGGAGTACTGCTCTTTGGAGTATCTAATCGTGCTAATGTAATGGCCGGCGCACTTATGAACACTTTTCTGGTTGCAACTTCGATTTTATTAGTTCGTAACAAATTCAAGAATAACAGACTGTTATCTGGGCTTATGATGCTCACTTTCGGAATGCTTCCCGGTATTTTTGCGGTAAGGGCGATTAGATGTCATACGGGCGTAGTTGTACTCGGATTTATTGCACTCAAGTTATTTGTTCATTTTAACGGGAAAATGTATGAATCCGGACGTAAAGAGTATTTCCTTGTCGGTCTATATAGTCTGCTTATCGCGATTGCCTATATGGGAGATCCGATCATTTTGATCATCTTGGTAATGCCCATTGTTTTGTGGAGCATTACTGAATGGTTGAAAGGAAAGAGTAGGCCTTCAATTCTTGTTTTTTCTCTTGCTGTAAATATGGCTAGAGCAGGACTGGGGGTGATATTTGATAAACTGTATTTTGCTATTGGCGGATCAAATAAGAATGACTTCCTTGGCGGTAGGTGTTTTGCATCGTATGATGAGATCAGGGACAAGCTGGTTTTGTATTTTAGAGGATTGCTTCTTCTGACAGACGCATCCTATGAGAACCAACCGGTTATGGGTATACGTACGCTGTTCTATGCTGTAAGTTTATTATCCGTGGTCGTATTTTTCGTACTGGTAATATATAACATTATTTGTTTCATTCGGGATAAAAAACATGATTATATAACATTGATACTTGGAACGGGTTTCTTATTAATGTCTGTAATTTATATTGGGACGAGCATCTCGGTGGATGTTACTACTACCCGTTATTATGCTTATTTTCCAGTACTGATGGCTATAGTATTTGTTAGAAATATTGAACTTATCGGAAGATCAAAGAGAATATACAGTGTTATTATACTCTCTGCTGTTATTCTGATTGGAGGAAAATTTTACAATCTTAAGACAGAGGTGAAAGAAATCCCGGCGGACCAGATCGCGCTTGGTAAATTTCTGGAGGAAAACGGGCTTGAGTGTGGGTATGCATCATTTTGGAATGCTTCTTCTACAACTGTCCTCTCTAATGAAAGAGTCAGAGTGAGGGCGGTGATAGCTTCTGATGAGCAGCTCAGTATGTATAGGTGGTTTTGTAAAAATGAATGGTACCATGAGTCCGCTGATTTTGTAGTGACTGTAGACGATGATTCATTTGGTGTTACAAAGGAGAATATAGTAAGTGTGTTGGGCGAACCCGGAAAGATCCTGGAGTGTGGAGCTTATAATATTCTTGTTTATGATGAGGATATAAGCAGCAGGGTGAAATGAGGCGTTTGGGAGACTTTGATGTCGGACGTATTAATAGACTTTATATAATATGATAATTAAAGAACTTAGGAAAAAACCATATCTTTCATTTATAATCCTACTCATTGTTATCATAGTCGCATTGGATATGAGCATCTTTTTTTTCAAGGATGTGTATTATCCGGCAGACATGAGTTCTTCAATCGTTAATTCTGAAGAGAAAAAAATTGAAAATGGAGAAACCGGTTATTTAATTTACGGTCCATATGTAAGTTATTCAAAAGGTTCTTACCGCCTTATTATGGACGGAATAAATGAAAAAGAAAGTGCAAATATTTCCGTTTACTCCGGAGAATATGATACCGTGTTTTACTCAGATACCTATGTTCCGGATACTCAACTGGTATTCGAGCTTCCTCATGCTGTAAAAGATCTTGAAATCCGGGTTTTTATTCCGGATGATACGCCGGGTGTAGTGTCTGTAGAACGATACTCGATCAACAGATATTACAGTAAATTTCAGTTGTTGATCGTCCTGCTTATCAATTTGATTCTTATTTCTTTGATAATAAAGTTTGGGAAATCCTTATATGAGAATATATTCTTTAAGAGAGCAATAGTCATCTTGACATTTATTCTCTTCTCAACTTTTGAATTATTAATGGTGGACGTAATAGCCACACATTCCTGTTATGTGTCAAAAATATGTCAGTATGTGAGTTCGCCACGGGCCTTTATCCACTATATCCTTAATGCTTTGTTTTTTTATTTTCTGAACGCTATCTTTTTGTTATTGACTAACAGTCTGGGTATTTCTTTTTTGATAACCGGTCTTTTCTCAGCGGTTATAGCATTGGTTGGAAGGAACTATTACCTTATCCGCGGATCTGCTTTTGAATTGGCGCAATTGCAGATGGCTAAGGACGCAGCTAATGTTGTCGGCCAGTTTGCGATTGAAATATCATTGAGTGCAGTAGTTTTTATTTGCATTACACTTTTTATATCAATCCTTGTGATAAAACTAAAGACAAAGATTTCGGTTAAGGTAAGACTTGTCTCTTCGGTGTTCGTGTCTGTCGCTTTCATTCTTACACTTCTTAACTATACAACTATTGCGAAGGCCGCAGGCCTTCCGTTGGAGATATTCAAGCTTAATGAGTTTTACGGCGATAACGGATATATATATGGTTTATTTGTTACAATGCCGCATGCTCCAAGGAAACCGGAGGGTTACAACAAGGAATCGGTAAATTGTATTATTGAGTCTGAAGAAACTACAGATTCGGTTGTAAAAGCACCTGATATTATATTCGTTCAGTGTGAATCTTTGTTTGACTTATCGCTCATAGAAGACTGCTATTGGTCTGAAGATCCTTTGGCTGATCTTTATAACATTCCCGACTCATCACTCACATACTTCCTTTCTCCGATGACGGGAGGCGGGACATGTAATGTGGAATATGAAGTTTTGACAGGTTATCCTTATGCAAATACCGATGGTTCGCCTTTTATCAGTATGCTGCAAAATGGCACGCCCTCACTGATAAGTGTATTAAAAGAAAATGGATACGTTACAACTGCAATACACACCAACACAGGAGAGTTTTTCAATCGCAATAAAACCTATTCTAATTTAGGATTTGATAAATTGTATTTTACCGAGAATCTCGATTCCTATACATCGGATGATTATATAGGGAGCTGGCTGACTGATGGATATGCATACAAAGTACTTATAGAGGATTATGAAAAAAGAGACGTTGATTCCCCATATTTTGCACATGTAGTTACAACACAGAATCACGGTGGATATACAACAGATTATGATCGATCGGGAATCGTCGTTACAAGTGATAATTTTACAGATGGCGACAGGAGGTTACAGACATACCTTAATATGGAAAAGTTATCCGCAGACAGTATACTGGATCTGATAGGGTACTTCCGTAATGTTGACAGCAATGTGTTGATCGTATTATGGGGAGATCATTGTCCCGGGTATTCTTTGTTTGGGATGAATATAGATAATGATGAGAAATATATTAGGACGCATCTAACGCCATTGCTTATATGGAGCAATTATGGTGCGGATCTGGACCTGGATGAAATTACAGCCGGTTACAGAATTCCCTTCATCGTACTGAAGGAAATCGGATGTGATTCCGATACATTCTTTAACTACACCAATGCCAATGATCTTCCTGATGTTTTGAATACCAGAGAATTAATAGCATTAGATGATTCCATAGAAATAGATTACTGGGATGATCAGACTAAAGAACTGTGGAATAATCTGTGGATACTGCAATATGACAGGATGTTCGGAAAACAATATTCCCTTAAACAAAATGAATAGCACAAAATAAGAGGTGAGTTGAGGGCGGTAAAAGATGGAAAGTACTGATCTGGATGATTGCAGATGCTTTTAGCCGGAAAAAGTCTGGAAAATGAGGATTACGGGGCAAAATCATGGCGTAATATGATGATTACATCAAGAAAATTTTGATGGCAAAATATGAGATTCTGAAATGATTATTTGCACATTACGCTCGCGGAGATAGAATTTGTTTGTCGGGCTACTATAAGTTTATATATTGCGCAGAAGATTTAAGAAGAATGTATTGAACCAATAGGAGTGTGAGTATATGAATACTGAAACAATTATAACGATAGTTCTTGCTACGCTTTCTTACGGTTTTCTTTCATCAGTTATTGTTTAATTGATTGATATACATCACGAGAATACTGTGAGAAAGTCCGAGGAAAAGAATAAAGAATTAGAAAAAATGAACGGGCGAGAGAAGATTATTTTGCGGAGAAAAAAGCTGCATACATTGAAGCACTCAAACGACTGGCTGAGATAAGAATCGGGTTTGATTATACACGAGACGATCACTTGCCAGAGGCTTTAAGAAAAAGGTTAGAAGAAATCAATGAGAGTTCATCTGATTTTTCGGCAAGGATGAGATTTTATTCATCAGATGATGTTTTCAATGTGTATTGGAATTTAGAGCGGTATTCAAGATATGCATACACTTATAGCACGAACACATGGAGGTTAGGTGGTGATAGCAAAGATGTATTCTCTTTGAATGTTACTTTTTGGCGAGGCTTATGCAGGCTGATATTGGATATAGAGATTATTTGTTGAATCCGGAAAAAGTAAAGTGCCCCAGTTGTAAAAAGGAACATGATTTTTATAAAACTTGTAAATGTGGAATGACTTGGGACAAAACTATGGAGGAAATCCAGAAGCCATTAAGAGAAGAAGTAGAAAAGCAACAGGCCGAACAAGAAAATATAGAAGAGGCTAGAGAACAGAATAAGCTGGTTGAATCTGGTAAGCTAGAAAACACAACAACAATTAAAAACGATTGTAAAAGGAATAATCAGAAATTGGGAAGAAGAAAGCGATAATGTTTCAAAACCAAACATAAATTGATATTTCTTACTTCAGATTAAAGCATTGAAATGTAAGCGGTTATGAAGGCACTTGTTGATCCAGATTTAAGAAAATAATTACCTGTGAGGATGAAAGAATGTCTTTAGATAATATAAGTGGAGTGATTCGAAAGATAGATTATACTCTTACTGATGAGGAAATTGATATCTGGTGCGAAATATGCAGAAATGCAGTGCAGAACGAAAAATATGATTTCGGGCTCTTTTCAAAAGATGTTTATTCTCAATCTGGAAAGAAGAGAATAATTTATTCTTATTCAAAACTTTCGGTTGAAAACATGCTTAGTCATTATTTAAAAAGGCAGTTAGATAAAGCTTTTCATATTAAATACGCTAGCAGAAGCAGGATTATTAACTTGCTATTTAATACATTAGTTGCAACTAAAGACATGAATGACTTTGTTATAGTCAGAGCAGATTTTAAATCGTTTTTTGATAGCGTAAAATCTGAATATGTTTACCAAAAGTATATTTTGCCTTCTGTTATTAAAAGAGAAGATAAGCAGCTACTAGAGAAATATGTAGAAAAATTTAAGTACTGCTACGCGGGTTTGTGTTTGTCAAACGGAATGACAGAAATAGTTTGTAAGGATTTTGATAATGTTCTAAGAGCTAGACTTTCAGAATATGGAGTTTTTTTCTATGAGAGATATGTAGATGACATGCTTATAATGTTTAATAACTATATCTCTGAGGCCAAAGTCAAAAGTATAATAAACGATACGATTACTGAAGTTTTTGGTTCATGCCCTGTACGTTTGAACAATAGACCTGGAAAGTTTTCGTATATATCAAGACGAAGCCTTACTCAAAGTCAAAGCTTTAATTTTTTGGGATACGAATTTTTTATAACTAAAACGGTTAATGGAAGCGAATTAATTGGATTTGAATATGGAATTAGTGAAAAAAAACGAGCTAAGTATTCAAATATGATTGAGCGGGCATTTATTAATTATAAAACAACTGGAAATGAAGAACTTTTCAGACAGCAACTGAAGATTTTCTCGTCACGAGTTGTAATTGCAAGGCAAATAGTTGGTAGTTCTTTTGATTGGCTTACTAAAGGTGTTATAGCAAATTACAATGAACTTCAACATGTTTGCGATTATTTAAATCCTGATACAAAGGATTTTTTGGAAAATTTGTATTATCAGTTGTTGAGAAAATACAATCTCAAAAGACCATGCTTTTTGCCTAAAAGATCGAGCTGCGAGGAAACTATATACAATTTGTATTCTAATATGAAAAGAAATCGAACGTTGTTGTTTGAGGAGAGTATTGGGATACCCAAAGAAGTTGTTCTTGAGTGGATTTACAAAATTGATCCAGGGTATTCTTCGCATGGTAAAGATTATTATCGAATAGTAGTGGAGTATTTAGAAATGATAAAAATAAACTAGCATCTCCGGAGAGATGCTAGTTCGATACAACGTACGGTCTTCGTTACGAAGATACTTTGTATAGCTGACGTGTGTAATCCGAAGATTACTAGAACATCATATGTTCATTATTATTATCAAGCTTAATGGAGCGTATGTCAATGGATTTAAATAATATTAAAAGAAATAATCTTGATTATTTATTAACGGATATATTGCCTACGGAGCTTTCTGATAGATTTACATATTCATATTTTTATGATTATTTACTTAGTAAACCTGAAGAAATAGATAGTATGATTCAGTGTTTAAAGAAAACAAAAGCAATACCGGATGGCCTGTTTCAGGGGCAGGGATGGGCATCAATGCCTTTAAAGTACTCTATAATGAAAGACTTGCATACGGTAAGAGAGATAAGCTTGGTTCAACCATTGGCTGCAATAGAGATGCTTCTGTTTGTGGAAATATACCAAAAGGAGTTGTTGAATTTATTAAATAAAAATGCATGCTTTTCATTAAGGTTTCATCATAAAAATAATAATCTATGTTATAAAAACAAGGATAAATCAGTTATAAAATATTTTAGTGAAGAGAGTGAAAATATGGGACGCGAAGTTCTGGAGCAGACTGGTATGTTTTTTGATATTTCGCCATACAAATCCATTGCTGCATTTACCTCATCAGAAGAATGGCATGTTTTGAATAGTAAGTATAAACACTTTATAAGAACAGATTATAAAGCTTGCTTTGATAGTATATATTCACATACTTTTACATGGCTTATAGGTAAAGACTCAATAGATACAATGTCCTTTAAACACAACTCAAATATATATTCTTCAATTGATAAAATATTACAGAACATAAATGCAAGGAGATCAAACGGAATAGTTGTTGGACCAGAGTTTTCTCGAATGATTGCAGAACTGTTACTACAGTCTATTGATGTTGCTGTAAATAATAAGTTGATTAATTCAGGCGTGGAATGTGGACAAGATTACAATGTTTATAGGTATGTAGATGATATTTTTATTTTTGCAAAAAGTGAAGAACTGGCAACGTATATTGTTGAAGAATACTCCGAAATTGCTCGAAAATATTTATTGCAATTAAACGAGACAAAACTGTTTTCAAGTCGAGTTCCTTTTGTTCTGAATGGATGGTTAAATGAAACAAATGAATTTACTAATAGGATGTGCGACATGTTATTTACATCAAAGGAAGAACAGAAGGCATATGTTGAACAAAATACAGCGATAGAGAATAATGAAGAGGAAGCGATGGAGGTGATACCATATTTGGTTAAATCCTATGTTGTTGAGTATGGCTCAAAAGCTAAACAATCAATTATGAATCAGCTTAATGAGTTGATCTGTAGTTATCCGGATAAAGACAGGACAATAATTGCTTATTTTTTAAGTTCTTTATTGAATCATATAGGGAACAATAAGGATAAATGTACAATATTCCAGAAAGACGTAAAAGGTGCTACAGTTTTTAGTTTCTTGGATTTGACCTTATATGCATATTCATTTTTCCCTAATTATGGAAATACACAAAGATTGCTCCAAATTATAAGCTATGTAAGAGATGAATACGACATTTTCGAGGAAAACAATAGGCTACAAGAGTTGATTAATAAGTATGCATTTATATTTGATAAAGCAAATATTAACGATGTTGTTAATCTATTTCTGTTTTGTAGGCAGGCAAAAATTGAAATACAGTACCTTCAAGAGGAGTGCATTGTTAGGAAGATAAAGGAGAAAGACGATCCTATTTTATGGGCAACTTATTTGATGTATTCGCAATATAACACAAAATATTCGGATGAAATAAGAAACTATATTGAGAAAACTTTGATTGAAAAAATAAGTGCAATAAGAGTCCAGAAATCCGTTTATGAATACCGAGAGTTTTGGTGGATTCTTATTTTTAATAAATGTCCATTTATTACTAACGCATCGCAAAATGCAATAGATAATGCAATTGCATTACTAAATGTTCCTGCTTCAGGATGTCCACACACTTTGGTTGATATTTTTAAGAATTACCTACAGAATAGTCCTATTCAGTTTTTTGATTGGAATATAGATCGTAATGATTTTCTTAGAACATTAACTTTTAAAACTCATGAGAAGAGTATATTTAAAAACTATAAAGAAAATGCTATTTCCTTAGCATGGGGAAGTATTTAAATAGGTGTGGGCATAGTTAAAAACCCTGGGGTCAGGTACTGTTAGATTATTCCCAACAGATGGTAGCACAATCGGTTGACTTGGGGAGCAAATGGGTAAATATTTCAATTATTGAAAAGCCTACGCGCTGCGTAGAGAATTTAGAGAGTTTGGCCATCAGCGCCGAAGGGTCACGCTGCCGGTATTTTTTAGAAAATAGATTTGGATAGGACCGATAAAAATGGTTTAGGTGTCAAGGGTAGCTATATTTCATATATTGAGAAAGATGATAAGGGCAACAAATTAAGAATTTACCAAATTGATCCCAAGTATTTTTGTGAAGTTGTTTGTGACGCGGCTGAGAAATACTACATTAATTGTGCAAATAAAGAAGCGTTTGATGAGCACTCTGTAAAGTTTGCTTCGTGACAGAGGTGAATAGTGTGCGATATGTTTCAGCGGTTTTGATATGTTTATTGGGGGAGTGAAAAAATGGATAAAACTACTGTAAATAATATAGAGGACTACGTATCTTATATTAAAGGGTTCTATGGTATGGAGGGAAGCCCTGGACTGGGAAAATGTTTTTACAGAGGACAGTCAGATACAAATTATAGTCTAATACCCTCTTTGGGAAGATGTTTTAACAAAGACTTGGGGAAAGAAGCTACATACGAGATATTTGAGAATGAGATTATTGAAAGAGCGAAACTGGATTATCCTACTATATTTAATGAATCAAATGATATAGATAATTTGGCAGTAATGCAACATTACGGGTTACCAACGAGATTATTAGATATAACGGATAATCCGTTAGTTGCACTCTTTTTTGCGTGTGATTGCAACGAGAAAGATGGAGAAGTTTTTTTATTGTAACCGGCAGGTACTTTTCCATATATTTCGGTATTCTCTTGGATTGATATTAGAATAATGCTGAATGTTAAGTAAAATTGTCTCACATCAATCTTTAATTCTAACCCGCCCGTATGTTTTTATGGGCGGGTCATTTTTTTGTTATCAAATTTTAATTGTTTGGGTTTGCCCCACTTCTTACCGGACGATAACATGATATCCATCGTTTTGTAGTGATCTCGGATCAATTATAATTCTTAAAATTGAAAGTCGGGAGAAAACAAGACAATCCATAAATCTATGAATGTGGCAATATTAGATAATCGATGCTATGGTCAAATTGACGAAAAACTCCTTGTATATTTTATATGATAAAGTGATTGAATAATTAAGGGATAAATAAAATAATATAAATATGGATAAGCAGATACACTTAAAGCCTAAGAAATATAGTTGTTCTTTCGATGTACACTTTATTGACTTAAGACAAACGATAATATCATAATTTTGAGGGGGGATATTCATGCTAAATCCACTAGAAGAAAAAGCTAGACAATATATGAAGCAGCTTTCACGGACAAAACTCGTAAGCCATGCTTCACAAGTACGTTCAAGGAATGATGAAATAATTGATAATACTTATTTGAAATTTGAAGGGCGTATTCCTAAAGAACGTTTAGAACAAATTTTTTTAGGAAAGATTAAATAATGCTGTTATTGCCAATAAGCGGAAGGAAATACTTATGAGTTGCAATATTGTTAAACTTCCTTATGAAATAGAATTTGATAATGATTTTCTTGAGTCATTTAGTACGTGCCTAGAACTATATATGACATGGTGTCGTGAGTTCTTAGCTGATAAAGGTGGGTTTATAGAATATTTGTCTGATGAGAAAAAAGATAATCTTATTAAAGCGATAACCATTGATGGAGATATTATAAAAAGGTGTGTTAACCTATATTATTCTGGAGATATAGTTGTTGCGTCGTGGCAAATAAAAGAGGCGCTGGGGAGGGTAGTTAAAGGAGATACGACTGGTTTTATTAAATCTGAATTAGATCAGAATTACTGTTGTAGATTGGCAGCATACTATCCGTTCTTAAGTTGCAAAGGGGATAAAAAATATATTGATGAACTACGTAAGCACGAGCTTACTTTTTTTAGAGCAAGAAAGGATTACTATAATGACTATAAGGAAATGTATCATATTCCTCTGGACAAAAGAGATCTTGTCGGAACTGAAAGATTTAGTGTTCCTGGGATTCCTTGCCTCTACTTGGGAAATTCGGCTTATGACGTATGGTTAGAGTTGGGACGTCCGGCATATTGTGACTTTAATGTTTCAGCTATTAAATTGACAGAAGAAGGAAAAAAGCTAACAGTTCTCAATTTGACAGCAACACCATATCTACTGCACGGGTTAAATACTATAACATCTAGAGAAGCTGATAAAAAGGAAAACCTTGCGTTGATTTGTTCACTGCTAAGAATATATCCATTTGTAATAGCTACATCTATACGAAACAAATTACCTAAAGGTAAATTCCGGTCAGATTATATTATTTCGCATCTCATCATGATGAATATTAAATCGATGGGGATAGATGGGGTGGCTTATTTATCTAAACGAATTGAGGATTATGGAGAAGACCTTGCCATTCCCCAACTAGTGAATATTGCATTTCCAGCTTTTGAGCCTTCTTCTGTAGATAAAAAGTATGGAACAGTATGCGAAAAAATAGAAATAACTCGTGCTGCAAATTATGAAGAATTCCTAAGTCTAGAGTTGGAAGCTGATATACAGAATGAAAAAAATAGCTATTTCGCCAAAACGTTTTTAAAACAAGAAGTAAATAATGATTTAAATGGATTAACGATGGCGGGAAGACGGCTTGACTATCATGATACAGGCTTCTATCGCTTTGAAAACTATTTATGTTCACAGAAGTTTAACGCATTTAATAGCTAAATGTTATTGAAGAAATAAAGGAAACATAGCAATGACGATTTTAGTAATAGGAAATGGATACGATAAGGCTTTAGGTCTTCCAACAGACTATGCAGATTTTTTGAAATTTGCAAATTATATAAAGGAATTTACGGCTGATGATAATCATAATAGAAGGGTAGATCCAGTAGCTTTTGGGATGGACAGCAGGATTATTGAACTAATTAATAAAGATTGTGGCAATATTCCTGACAATTTGTTTTCAAGAATAAAGGATATCAAACCATTATGCCATACCAATTTTTGGCTCGAATATTTTCTTGAAAAACAGGAAATCCTAGAAAAACAGGAAAAAAATAGATGGGTTGATTTTGAGACAGAGATAACAAAACAGATAAGCTTACTTGAAAATGTTGTTAATAATGCGGTTGAGGGGATTGATAACGAGTATGAAACATATGATCTTGAGGATATAGAGAGTTTTTACAGTAAAAACAGCATTAGTCTTACGACTTACAGAGATGTACATGACAAATTATTAAGGGATTTAGATAACCTCACATGGCTTATGGGGTTTTATTTTGCCAAATTTGTGGAAAAGATTGATGTGGCGGAGGCACCAATTGAAATCCGAAATATTTTAAATGGTACGGATGAAATTAAGGTCATTTCATTTAATTATACGCATTTTTTGGAAAAATATTTGAAAAACAATGGAAAAAAGTATGAAATAGATTATGTGCACGGAGTAGCAGACATAACTAAATCTGTCGGCACAAACAATATGGTTTTGGGAGCTGCAGTTGGAGAAGATAATATAGATTTTGCGGATTTTAAGAAGTATTTTCAAAGGATACTTAAGAAAACTGGTCATAAGTACATTGAATGGATCGAAAACAATACAAATAATAGTAACACAATAAACAAATCAGGTGCTAATCAGGGAACGGTTCCTATTGATCGTGTGTTTTTCTTTGGGCATTCAATGGATTTAACAGACGGAGATATTATAAAAAAATTAGTTATGGCTCCTAATACATGGACTACTATCCACTGCTTTAAGAAAAACGAGCAGGATCATAGGGATATAGCTCAGAAGATTAAAAATATGCAGGCGATTATAACGAGAGATGAGTTAATCAAAAGAACAAGTGAGGGGGGAACACTGAGATTTGTATAATGTGCAGTAGCAAACAACTATTTGAATAGTCAGGGGGAATTGGATATTTCCTTGGAATTGTAGTGCCAATCCTTTGGACATATGGATTATCTTTTGTTTTATGGAAATGTTAACGATGAAGTACTGTTTTCGTTGTACTTTTAAATTTAACCTGAAAAGTGTGGCTTGATTTCAAAAAAATTCTTCGAGCCTCATCCGTTGATATGTTAGCTTTTCTGATAGTGTGATTATAGAGGTATTGATTCTTGTAATATAGGAAGTTGAGCTATTGTGAATATTCCGGTGCGGCGGAGCCGCCATTCCGGAAAATTGGAAACCGCGAATCCGGAGCAGGGAACCGCCACACCGCAACGGTGCCAGCAATGGCAGTTCTTCGTCGCGGAAGATCTCGTAACGGCTACCCTCTTTCTTTTGGAAGGGCCGATTCACGAAATCTTTTAACTTTTGACGAATGGCACAGTTTAATTCGGCCAAAGAGAAAAACTGTTCATTGCGAAGTGCCGCGGTGATCCATGTGGAAATGTTCCCAACAGAGCCTTCTGCATTCGGCTTATCCTTCGGTGCTCTAACCCGAGCGGGAATGATGGCTGTGTTGTAATGCTCAGCCATTTCATGATAGACAGCATTGATCTGTTGATCATTCCACTTATTGTTATGGATTACAGCCGTCTTGCAGTTGTCAGGCACCAGGATCCTTGAAACGCCACCAAAGTACTCATACATGTGAACATGAGCACTGATCCAGGAGTCCTGCTTTTCATTCAGAAAAGCCTCGACGTAAGGGTATTGGCTATACGTCAGGACACCAACAAAGATGTAGGCGTTGATGATCTCACCAGTATCGGGATCAATGATTTGGGCCGGATCGCCAGCCCAATCAACCTCGATCTGTTCACCGGGCTTCCGCGCGATGTGCATCGTTGCTCTACGCTATTGCTCATCCTGCTGGATATAATAACAGAACTGCGAATACATCAACGGATTATCGCCGTTAAGACGTCAGTCCTCAAGATACTCAGTCCACAGGAGCTTCTTGTTCACACCGTTGCGGAGCAGTTCCTTCCGGATATAGTCATAATCCGGCGTTCGTTTGGAAGGAGAAGAACTTTCTTCTTCCCGTGGGAATAGGATCCCATCGATCACTGCATCTGTGTAAGATGCCGGTAATGGCCATGCCAGTTCTTTTTCTTTGGCGGCGGCCAAAACCTTGTTGACGGTCTTTTTTGAGACACCGCAGCTGGCAGCAATCTTTTCCTGGCTTAGTTGCAGGATTGGTTGGGCCAACCGGATGATCTCGCGGTACTTGGTCATATCTGTGACCTCCTTACAATGAATTTACGCCATTGGCGCATAATTCCATTATAAGGGTGGAACTACCGGAATCGCGGTTTCCTACGCCGGAATGTCGGTTTCCTTTTTTCCGGAATCGGCGGTTTCCACGTCCGGATTGGCGGTGTAAATCACGCCGGAATACTCAATAAGTTATAATAAATTGAACTGGTAGTTAAATCACGTTTCACTTTTACGGAATGGAACAGTACATTCTTTATCCAGAAAGCCCTTACGATCGGACCGAACACCGCTGATGTGATCCGCCGCATCCTGACAAGCAAGAAGTATGAAGTGCAGACTTATCGCCAGTGTGTTGGAGTCCTTGGTTTTGCAAAGAAGTACAGCAAACTCTCACTTGAAGAATGTTGCCGCCAGGCATTGGAACTGGATAAGACAACCTATACATTCATCAAGAACTCCATTCCCGCTATAGCTGCAGATTTAATGACTGATGCTGACCGCAGGCGGATCAACGATGAGAAGAACAAGGGCGCTTATGTTATGGGAGCTGACGCTTCCGATCTTAACCTTCTTCTGGCAAAAAGTCAGCACCTTCTTGAAGAATCTCAGGAAGGGGGTGATGAAGGATGATCAAAGGCGACGATCTGCTGATGGATCTGGAAGAACAGATGCAGACCATCAAGCTTCCCCTCATGGCTCTTAAACTGGATGAACTGTACCGCTCACCGAAATATCTGCACATGGACAAGCTGGATTTCCTGTCAGAGCTCCTTGCACCAGAATACAAAGACAAGGTCACTAAAACGATCAATAACCGTCTTCGGACCGCACACATCATAGGAACACCCTGTGAGATTTCTTCATGCAAGGATACCAAGAAGCGCAGCTATGAGCCGCATGGCGCTCCTAAGACGTTGTCTTCACTCCGGTTTATAGAAGATGGTCAGAATGTATGTATCCTTGGTGCATCAGACAGTGGGAAAACCTATCTTGCCAAAGCACTGGGAGCATCTGCATGTGAGAAGTTTCGTGTCAGTTATAACCGTTGCAGTGAGCTCCTTGAGAGCCTGGTAGCCTTGAAGATAGAGGATTACACCCGTTATGAGCGGAGGATGCGTAAGATCCTGAACTTTCATCTGCTTATACTGGATGATTTTCTCCTGAATACTATAGCAGACGAACGTGAGATAAAAATCCTTCTGGAACTTATGGAGAAGCGTATCGAGTTGTCAAGGAGCACGATCATATGCTCTCAAAGAGAACCGGAAAGCTGGAAGTCTATGATCATGAACGACGAGGTTTCAGCCAACGCCATCATGAAAAGGGCTACCAAGCACTATGTTGTTATGATTCAGTTAAAGGGTACCACCTAAGGGTGGCCGTTTACTCCGCCGGCCGGCCGCTGATCACCGCATCAGTGGCCGCTACCCGGCGCAAAATGCATGTACAGTGACTTTTTCAATCTATGTTCCAAAGAGTTATCCAGAATAATTTACATGGGCGGAAATAGATCTTCTGGAGAAAAGTCGATTTTACCTGAAATTATACTCTGAATATATTGACGCTACGTTAAAATAGAGTATAATTTTGCGTATAAATAGGAATTGTTCTTATACAGCGAGGGTAAACTTATGTACGTAGGTCAATATGATCCTGTCAATATCCCGGATTGCGGCAAATTGCACATTCAGAAAAATGGATATGTATATTGGTCCAATGCTTCAAAGTGGGATAACGAAAAAAAACGGAGTATAGATAACAGAGTTTCTATTGGAAAAGTGATTCCTGAACAGCCCGGGATGATGTATCCCAATAAAAAGTACTTTGACATTTTCGGTATAGATCAGGGGAAAAAAGAAATGAAAAGCAGGAAAATGGATAATATGCTCAACAATCTGAATATTGAGAACTTCAGAGGTATTCGTGAACTAAGCATTAAAGATATGCGACGTATTGTATTACTGTCCGGAAATAATAACGTTGGAAAAAGCTCTGTATTGGAAGCGGTTTTCTTTATGATGGATCATCTTTCGCCGGATTCTTTTAATCGTATGAATGGTTTTCGGGGATTAAGCTTTCCAACAAATGGAACCGCGCTATGGGAACCTCTTTTCTACCAAATGAATCCGGAAAATGCTATAAGGATTCAGGCTAGACGACGGGAGGATATCATTTCATTGTCATATACGAAGGATGAAAGCTATATCCCTGCTTTGAATGGTGGAATCCCCAAAAACGTAGCCGGGAGCTTTCAATCATCTGCTAAGAGATATTATACGCTGCGATTTGATTTTAGTGTAGAAGGATCTGTTGATTACTCTGAGACAGGTCATTATAGTGCAAATGAAAAAGGGATACTTCGTGAGATTGCTGGCGATAACGGAGATAAGCAGCATGTGCAGCTTACTTATACGTCGTTTGTAAATAATAATTTTGTCAGAACTGATCGGGCTATCCTCGATCGTATGGGGAAGGCAGAGATTAAAGGCGAAAAAGAGAGATTGATAGGATTCCTGAATAGGATTGATCCATCTATAAGCGATATTGTTACTTTATCTATAAATGGTATGCCACAGCTATATGTTAATACAAATAAAAAGTTGCTTCCGATTCAGTTTTCCGGGGATGGAATATATAAACTGTTGTATATTATTCTAAGCATAATGGATGCTGAAAATGGTATTTTACTTGTTGATGAGATAGATACCGGTTTCCACTACTCTATGTATAGTGATCTATGGAAGATAGTATCTGCTGTCAGTCGAGAATATAATTGTCAGGTTATTGCTACGACACACAGTTATGAAAATATTATGGGAGCTATTGAAGGTGTAAAAGATTGTCCTGAGGATTTTTCTTATTACCGAATTGGTTATGAAAAGGACGAGCTAAGATCATATCGATCAAGCTATGATCTTCTTAAAAGTGCACTCAACTCTGATATGGAGGTGCGCTGATGCCTGTCGAAAGAAAGAAAATCATAAAACCATACCTGATACTGTGTGAAGGTAGGGATGCGCAAGAATTTTTGATAAAGTATCTGAACAGCGAAGCATTAGCACAGGATAAGCGGTTTTCAAATGATATCCAGATTTTTGATTTCGGAGGTAATGATGATATTTACAATTTTCTGATGAATCTCAGGAATATGGACGGATTTGACAGGGTAACAAACATGGCCATTATTCGTGATGCGGAAAAAGATTATACAAAAGCCTGTAATGAGGTTAGCAGATCATTGAAGAAAAGTGGTTTTGTTTCTGTGGAACAATGTGGCACATGGGCTGGCGATGATACGGGGTTAAAAGTAGGTTTCATACTTTTTCCGCTGGACAATAATAATGGAACATTGGAGGATCTTTGTCTCCGAATTCTATCCGAAAAAAACAGCAAGAACGTCTTATCAGCAGTAGATGAATTTTTGGAGGATATGGAAACAACTTATGGACGCGTATATCGCCGGAAGCATAAGAACAGGCTCTATACATATTTTTCCTCCAGTGATGAATATGTGACCAAGCCGCTCGGACTTGCATCGAGTGCAGGAGCTTTTGATTGGGGAAGCGTAGAACTGGAACCTCTTAAACGATTCTTGACTGAAGGTTTTAGTGATCAATCAAGGTGAACCAGAAAAGGCAGACTAAGATTGTGGAGTTGTTATTTCTTTGGAGGTGATTTTATAGGCATACCATAATAAGGTGTATGTTTCTATGGATGCTGATGAAGATGATAACTTCAAATCAGAAAAAGAGATTGAGGAAAGAAACATACATACAAAAGAAAGTGATGTTTAATGCTAATCATAGTCAGGAAGAGAAGATTATTTCAATCCTAATAGGTAATCAACTATGCGCAGCTGAAATAGCTGCAGCAATGGAGTTTTCTGTGAGTAGCACCAAAAGAAAAGTAAAATCTTTAATTGTAAAGGGATATATACAGATAATCGGTAAAACAAGAAGTACAAGATATAGAAGATATCAAAGAACATATTGATAGAATTTTTGTTTTTGCTCAACTTTGCATATTATACTTCAAACAACCACAGATATGAGTATATTGAGTTTTTGAGTAAGAAATTTAAGAAGCTGGGGTTTGGAGCATACGAAAAGATACCTTTACAATTCTGCAGGAATATGGAAATGAAGATCTGGCTATACGATACGCAAAGAGGATCATTGCAGATAATGAAGGGAAAACTCCCACAGATATAGCTCTGGGTACAAAGGTATATGAGTTGGTGGAGGAATTGAGGAAATACTGCGGGAATACGGATACTAAGATATCATCATAGCTGGGATAGAGGGAAAAATAGATGGAGATATGTAAAGGCGTAGCGATTACGGATGGAAAGAATCGAAAGAATCATATTATTCCACTTTATACAATTATAAATGCATACCATGATGCTTGGAACAGAAGTATTCCTATGAACATAGGACATGACAGAACAAAACCAATAGGAGTTACTAGAATGACTGGTATTTTCATGGAACCGGGGAAAGCATATGTTACTAACGAATCCTTAATCATGGAAACGCCTGAAGAACACAAGAAATTAAAGCAATATATTTATACGTACGACTATGAGGTTTTTTGTAAGGAACACAAGAGTCAAATTGATGAATTAAGGGATATGTTGAATGGAATCCTTTCGGATAACTATAAGGTTGCTCCGATTGGACAGGCAGTTGCGCTCAGAGATAAGGGGGTTATAAAGAGACTTTTTCCGGAATGGGCGGATACATTTAAAGACGGATTAGTTAATGTTAGAGAATTACAATCAGTGTATTCAATTACAGAAACAGGTGAGAAGGGGTTTTTGATACCTGGAATATATAAAAGAGGCGGATACTTGTTATTCGCTCATTGCTATTTTAGAAGAACATTGTCGATTTTAAATACAACGAATGATGAATTCTTTAATGTATTTGAGAAAGCGAAAGATAACACAGATGTTGATATTAAAGTGGCTTTGGATCTTGATATGGTAGGGCTTCCAGGTACAGAAACATCTGAATTAGAGTATCAATATATAAGAGGCCCGCATTTTAATGATGATTTATGTATGATTCCGGAAGGCGTTACATGCCATGAAAATGAACATTATGATAACGTGTTTTCTAATATTTTAGCAACACAGTTTTATTGGCATATACAAGATGGAAAACGGACATTCGAGTGTGAGGAACTATGTGACAGAGAAAATGTTTGCGTTGATGACGGAGAAAAAATGTTATGGGGCTGTAGATATGTTCATAGTATGCTTGAGCCTAATGATGGAATTCCTATTCATTTAGATGGAGCGATACGTATTTACGATGACGAACAGATAATTGAGAGAATTGATGCTTCTACAGATATTAGTAAGTTTGGAAAGAATTCACAGTACAAAAAACTCTGGAGAATTGATGGTGAAATACCAATTCATTTATGGAAAGAGTTGATTAGCACCTTTTATAGAGAAAATGCCCTAATTGGAGAGTATTTTGGCGGTGTGGATGAAAAGTATGAAGCTATTATAGATTCAGATAATAATCATAACAAAGAGAATAAACAGCCAAGTGATTTCTCTTATATGGAGATTAAACCAGGAGATGGTATAAGAGTTTTTTTTAGATATTTAGATAAATTTGATTATTCGGATCAAACGGAAGTAAGAGTGTGGGGAAAAGACTCTTTTTTGTTTGCAGATGGTAAGTCAATAAATGTTATGGATGCAGAAACCATAACGTTACTTAAGCTACTTAAACGCCGGGGTATAAATTTAAATATTCCATATACATCTATAGTTGATTTTAATGATATGATTTTTAATTTTCCTACACTTTGCTGTAGAGATTCATTGGTGGTAGATGTTGTTCTTGAAGCTATAAAAGATTTATGTTTAGCATGGAACAAGAATGGAGATGATAGACTTATTTCTTTTGGAATAAGAAAAAACCTAGAGTCTGAATCGTTTCAGATTTCATTTGCAGGGCATATAGCTGATTATATATCTTTATTTAGTAGTATTCCTCGTTTTTCGGAATGTGATTATAAAGGGTGGGTTAATTCTATCTATTCATTAAATAATACTTTTAAATCAGCTAATAACTATCCAGAGAAATATAAGCTTATTCATGGAGATGTAGTTTGTTTTAAAAGAATGTTAGTTCCGCCAACAGCAATAGAAAAGATTGATATGGAAAATGGAGTAATGAATGCAACACTCAAGTTGCATAAAGACGAAATATCTGCTTGTTTAGAGCATAAAATTAATGTTGCCCCGTACTTCCGAATCAAACATGCTGTTTGTAAGAAATGTGGAAAGGATTATCTACAGTGTAATTGCGTGAAGTTTATAGATGAAAACGTTGCGGATGAAGTGACAGAGGCAGATATGTTTGGACTCGTTTGGACAAATAGAAATGCTTATTTTTCTATGGGCGAATTATCATTTGACTCTATATAAAGTTTTGTATGGAATCCCAGAGTATTACAGATAATCTTACAGCTAATGATATAATATCAATGAACCGTCCGTTTTATAAAAGGAATAAGGTTAAAAATTCGTAAATTGTAAATCGAAATGCAACCTTTTCGATCAACATACCTTTCATTGTAATTGCTAATGCATATATAGGGAGAGGTTACTTCTCCCATTATAAGAACCTGATCAATTAGTTGATCGGGTTTCTTTTGATATCAGGATCGTTCAAGTTTGTAGCAAGATATTCCTTTGAACCGTCATCAAGAGTAACTTCAATAACGCGGACTTCAATGTCATTTGTATCATTGTCAGGATCACCTTTAAGGATGAAACGGGAATCACCATGACACTTTTTTACGATGTTCATAGATTCCTTGAGACGCATGACGCACAGATGACCATGGTCAACGCAATAGCGAAACAACGCCTCAGAATAGTAACCTCTGTCAAAAATAACGATGGAGTTGGTATATATATCAAGTGCTTCAAGAGTCTGCAGATGAGCGAGGGCAGCGGAACGCTCGGATGAGAGATAAGGGTGGATGGATGCGTGAACGATATAGTCGTCCATCACATCATAAACCATAGATCCGAGAGCCTGAGTAAAGTAACGGCGTTCCTTACTGGTCGTAGTAAACATTTCCCCGAAGATTTCGAAATTAGATTTGGAATTGGGGAGTTCAAGTTTTGTGCCGTCAATGGCAAAGATGTGGTAATTGTTCCAGAGTTTTCGTTCATTGACATTTTTGTAAAAAACATCGACAGAAAGATTAAAGAGATCTCTGAAAAGAGATGGCTTTATACCCTGACGGGCTTTAGATACAGCTTGTTTAGAAACTTTTGGAAAATCGATATCCGGAAAGTCGGAAATTATAGAAGCCAGGTTTTGGCACATAGATGCCTTTGAAGAATAGAAGAGAAACTGAATTACCTGGAGCATGGAGAGAGAACGTTTTCTGACAAAGCATTTCTCTTTCCGATGTGGCGAAAGACAATTGGGGTCATGGAGATAAGCCCTGATTGCGCGTATGACTTGCATACAGATTTCATTTGTTTGCATGTAGTACCTCCTTATCAATGAGAGAATGTGTTATCCGGTGCGACGGACAACTGCTTTCATTGATAAGGGCCGCTTTCGCTACTTCTTAAATTCAATCAGTAGCGAAAGCGGCCTCACATTTGAGACTAGTTGTCAAGTGTATTTTTGATATTTTTACCAAACAAAAAAGCTCGAAAAGCCACATAAATGCTGGCTTTCGAACTTAAGTTGACCACCTTGATGCCTGTCGAAGTGAACATGTCACCGTGAACATAGTTATCATAAATGAAAACAATTGAAATAATATACAACTATGCTATAATATTCTCAACAGAGTTGCCAGGTGCGAATAACACTTGGGACCAGGCCGAGCGTTGAGCTTGGCTTTTTTACTTTATGGAGCTTATATGGATTTAAAGAAACCTTATACATTAGACGAACAGATAAAAAAGTTAAATGCTCATGGAGTAGTTATTGCTGATGAGGCATTTGCAAGAAATGTACTTCAGAAAGTCAGCTATTATAGGCTTTCTGGATATGTGTTGCAATATAGGTTATCAACAGATAGTCATGAAATGATTAAAGGTATTTGTTTTGAGGATATCTACACAGTTTATTGTTTTGATGAAGAACTAAGAACATTACTTCGCCAATATATTGAAAAAGCAGAATTCTTTTATAAAGATTTAATTGGTAATAAATTTGCGGAACTAAAATGCCAGACACCACCATATGATCAGCATTATGATGTGAAGAATTATTATGATAAAGTTGGAATTACAAAGACATTGCAGAATTTTTCTAAGGAGAAGTCATATTATAAAGACAGCGCAATAGTTAAGCACCATTTCAATAAATATGCTGATAAGATGCCGATATGGGTTATGCTTGAGCTGATGACCTGTTCAAGTGTTTCGATGTTCTATCATGCATTGTATTTATCAGATAAGAATGTGATAGCAACTCGGGTTGGCATAAGTTCAGCGACACTTGAGAATCATCTTCATGCTTTGTCCGTCATCAGAAATAAATGTTCTCATGGAGTGCGTCTGTATAATTCTACGATGAATCCTCCGGTAAAGTTTACTAAGAGCTTTTTGAGGAATAATCCGGCTATAAGGAACGATTCACTGTTTGCATATATACTTATGCTGATTAAGAGGCTACCTTCTGATGATGAAAGAAAGCAATTTAGAGATAAGCTTAATCGTATAGTTAAGAAATATGAGAAAGATATAGAACTTAATCTTATTGGATTTCCAAAAAACTATAGGGAGCTTATGTATATAAAGAATCTAAAGAATATTACTTGACCTTTGGGTCAGGTACCAACGTGGTACACTTAGCGTCAACTTAACACAATAATGAAGTGATATTTTATTACAGTATATCATCAAACTGCCGGAATTGCTGTGAATGACTGATATAATAGATGTTGTTCATAGTAAACTTATAAAAAATGGGCGAGCTTAATGAATATTCTTGCGCGATGAAATCGCGCTTCCGGAAATCTGGAAATCAGATGTCCGGAAAGCTGAAATCATCTAGTGCGTTTTACGCCTATGCGAGTTTACTCGCGAAGTGTTTTGTCTAAGCCGTAAACCTCTCGCATTGATATGTCATGCTCTGGATCAATACTTGTTATATTAATACTGTAACTATCATATGCTATGCGATCTACGATCGCGTCTGCAAGAGGACTGGCGTCACCGCCAAGCTGATCATACCATTCCTCAAACTCATACTGAGAGCAAAAGATTGTGGATGATCTCTTACGACGTCTGTGAAGTAATTCGAAGATGTCCTTTTGCTCAGTAGCAGTTGGTTTCAAAAGAAGCCATTCATCTATAACGAGAACTAAAGGGTTTGCATATTTAGCCATAACCTTTCGATAGTTTCCATCAGATCTTGCTATCTCAAGATCTATTAGAAGATCAGTGAGGCGAACATACTTGGTATTGTAGTATCTTTTACAAGCTTCCATGCCAAATGCACATGCCATGTATGTCTTTCCACAGCCGGTGGCTCCTGTTATGAAAAGATTTCTGTATTCAGAAATGAATTCACAAGAAGCCAAACGATTGATCAGCGACTTATTGAGCTTCCTTCCGGATGTATAATTGATATCCATGATGCTCGCTTCCGGCTGATCAAAGCCCGCATTTTTTATCAATCTCCTTAGACGATTGTTTTCGCGACTGCAGTATTTGGTGTCAACCAACATGCCGAATCGGTCTTCAAATGGTACGTCCTTAAACTTAAGATCGTTAAGTTGGTTACAACAAATTCTTTGACAATGTCATGAGAGAGAACTATGATAAGCTGCCGCAGGATAAAAAGGAACTGCAATGGGAGCTTACCAAAATGAAACATATGATCACGTATGTTGTCCAGAAGGAAAGAAAAGGCTTTGGACATGCAGTATGGCTATGTAAAAATTTCGTTGCTGATGAACCTGTTCTTTTGCTTCTGGGTGATTTCCTTTATAAATCCCAAACAGAACAGAATTGCTGTGAACAGGTGATAAATGCTTATAAAGAGAGTGGTAAGCTTCTTGTAAGCATACATGAGATTCCGCTTGAAGACGTATCTCACTATGGCATATTGTCAGGTTGCTGGGATGATGATAGTGAAAGCATGATGGATGTTCGTCAGTTTGTTGAAAAGCCTACAGACAGTTTTGCAAGGGAATATCTGGGAGTTGAGAATAAGAAAAAAGAAACCAAATACTATGCAACTTTTGGGCAGTATGTATTAACTCCTGAAGTATTTACTGAGCTTGATAGGGTCATAAAGTTTGGAAAACCGTCTGAAGGTTCAGAATACGGACTCACTTCAGTTATAGAGACGATCAGAGAAAAGGATGGTATTGTTGGATTCGTTCCTAAGGGTAAATCATTCGATATCGGATTGCCGCACGAGTATAGAAAAACTATGATGGCATTTTCGGAGTGAGCCGGAGAAATAGCAAAATGAATTTGGGACAGGTCGGATGGGATTATTACGAAAGATTTTTGGATTTATGCAATTAACTGAGGGCTGTAAGCATATAATAAGCGGAAACATTTTTTGCATAAATCGTAAAGGAGTATAATGGGCATGAATATCGCAGTTGTAGGAACCGGATATGTAGGATTATCTTTATCAGTATTGTTGTCCCAGCACAATTCGGTGACAGCGGTAGATATACTGCCGGAAAAAGTTGAGAAGCTTAATGCCTGGCAGTCACCTATTCAGGATGAATATATTGAGAAGTATTTGGCAGAGCATGAGGAACGCGGATTACAGTTGCATGCAACTACGGATGCTGAGGCTGCATATAAGTATGCGGATTATGTGATCATTGCTGCTCCCACCAACTATGATCCGAAGAAGAATTTCTTTGATTGTAGTGCGGTGGAGGCTGTGATAGAGACCGTGATCTCTGCAACGAAATCACGCGAGAAGAAACCTACTATCGTTATTAAGTCTACGATACCGGTAGGGTATACTGAGTCCGTTAAGGAAAAGTTTGAAATTAATAACATTATATTCAGCCCGGAATTTTTAAGGGAGTCTAAAGCTCTGTATGACAACCTGTATCCTTCACGTATCATAGTGGGATGCGATAAGGAGAACCGACAGGCTGCTTCGGTATTTGCGTCGCTTTTAGCGGAAGGTGCTGAGAAGAAGGAAATTGATACTCTGTTTATGGGAACGACAGAAGCGGAGTCAGTGAAACTGTTCTCGAACACGTATCTGGCACTGCGTGTGGCCTATTTTAATGAATTGGATACGTACTGCGAGATGAAGGGATTAAATACTGCGGATGTCATTGCTGGAGTTAGTCTGGATCCTCGTGTAGGTGATTTTTATAATAATCCCAGCTTTGGCTATGGCGGATATTGCCTTCCGAAGGATACTAAGCAATTATTGGCTAACTATCGTGATGTGCCGGAGAACCTGATCGAAGCGATAGTAGAGTCCAATCGTACACGTAAAGACTTTATTGCAGACAGGGTATTAGAGCTAACAGGTTTATATGGGAACTGTGAGGAGTATTCCAGCAGGCGTGAAGAACAGACCGGCAATATCACTGTAGGCGTAT
>Ga0310695_10002241_pt1 | contig 41535 bp, 32 predicted proteins | sample RumenRJG_04DNA_FD_203882 | JGI IMG/M metagenome (GOLD analysis project Ga0310695, IMG submission 203882) | Bovine rumen microbial communities from Lethbridge, Alberta, Canada - RJG_04 (v2) (version 2) | ecosystem: Host-associated > Mammals > Digestive system > Stomach > Rumen | place: Canada... | reverse complement strand
ACATCCGGCAGGATTTTGAGATTGTCAGAAAGTACGGCATTGTTTTTCATGGCAAGGACTGCGAGGCAGTACATAAGGAGTGCCGGAGAGAGGAATAAACCGCGTTTTCCGTACTGATGGTCATCAGAGAAGCGGAGGCGGGAAACGGGGGCGGATTCGGGGAGAAGATATGGATTTTGCAATGCCGGAAAGGGAGCTTTCACTGTTACGGCTTTGTCGTGCCGCATGTTCCGGCATGTATGTGCAAATTTCCCGTAATCCGACATTCTGCCGCACCTGTTAAGTCCTTTTCTAAAAACCCCCCGTCCCTGTCTAGCCTGATTACGCAAGCATCTGGACTGTTCAAACTGATCTTTAAATTTAAACCAGCTTGTATTGTTTATGTAGTAGCAGATGCTTAAGATCACTCTAAATTCCTCATTTTGTTATGCTGTTGGATCAACTGTGGTGTTGAACAGAGGCATTATTTTAAGATTCCTTATGCTGCCGGGCAATTCACAAATACGGCATGACTTTTGTCAGAAATGCTTTCGGATTACCGGAGTGTGAATGCAGCAATCCCGAAAAGTCGGAGTCAGCTTGTTTTCGGTACTGATCCTTGTCAGAGGCACGGAGTTTTTTCCGTTTCTTTTTTTTGTTCCCGGACGATTTTTCGGCGGTTTTCAAAGCCGGCAGAAACATCAGGAAACGGGAAAAACGCTCTCGGATAAAATTTACAATTTGGTGCATTAATCACAGTTTTCTGTTAAAATTCTGTTACAAAAAGTCACGTTCGCCGTTGTTACCGGCTGGTGCTTTGATGGTGTTTGGGGACGTTTCGGAGTTCTGTTTTTTTACCTATGGCAAGCAAGTGGAAAAAAATCTATAACCGTTTTCTGGCAGACTGGCAGGACTGGTATTCCCGTCTGGGAGCTGAAAGAAATTCTCTTTTGTCATCCAGAAAGGGGAGGATTTTGCTGGTTTTGGGAGGTGGTATCGCTGTGACGGCTCTCATAGGCGGCTATTATGCATCCCGGTATTTCAGCATGCAGGATTATGAGATGCGGGCCCGGCTGGCGTATGATGCCAAAAGCTACAAGGATGCCCTGGAAAACTATCGGAACCTGGCTGACGCCGGAAACAGCGAGGCGATGTTCCGCACCGCAGAAATGTACCTTTCGGGGCTGGGAACGGTTAAGAATTCCTCCAAGGGACTCAAATATCTCCGTATGGCGGCCGAGAAGGGCAGCGTCAGGGCCGAGGTAAAGCTGGGGCTTTTGTATTTCGCCCCCTCCGGAGAATCCCGTACCTGCGTGGAGCACAACTACCTGCTGGCCCGGGAGTGGCTGGAGAAGGCCGAAAAGGAGCCTGAGGCACTTCTGGCACTTGGTACCATCTATCAGCGGGGACTCGGTGTGCCGAAGGACGAGGTTCGTGCCCAGAACTATTTTGACGAATGGATGCGGGGGTACATGCTGAAAGCCGAGCAGGGGGATCCCGAGGCGCAGTACCAGATGGGGCTTTATTTTTCTGACGGCCTTCACCATGCCGCAAATGACGAGCTGGCGATTAAATGGTATGAAAAGAGTGCCGCTCAGGACTATGTCAAGGCTTTGGAAGCTTTGGGTTCCATCTATACTCTCGGCGGTGCCAGCATCAAACCGAATCCGGAGAAGGCCGCGGAGGTATTCCGGCATTTGGTCCGCATTTATGAAACAAATGCCCGGAACGGCGATACGGATGCTCTTCTGGCTCTGGGGGACATCTACCAGAGCGGGGTGGGAATTCCGCAGGACTATTCCAAAGCCGTGGGTTATCTCATTCTGGCTATCGAGAAGAACAGCCCCGTGGCCATGCTGACCCTGGCGGATCTTCTGGATGCCGGAGTGGTGGTTAACCGGGTGACCTACGAACGGGAACGTCTGGAAAAAGAGCGTGCCGAGCATGCCGTTCTCATCAGGAAGCAGATGGAGGAGCGCCGCCTGAGAAAGGAGGAGGAACTCCGGAGAGCCGCGGAGGAGTCCGGAGGGCAGGCCGAGAGTGAGGCGAACGGGGATGTGTCTTCTGATGCTGCTGCCGGGGAGTTGCGGCAGGAATTGCCTGCGGAAGCTTCCGAAAACACAGAGTCCGCGGGGACTCCTGCCGGGGAAGTTCCGACTCAGTCTGACTTTTCCGAAGCAGCCGTTCCGGATATCGCAGCAAACGTTGCGGAGGAGGAGCCGGGTATTCCGGAGCCGATCCGGGTGGATTTTCCGGAATACTACACCTCCGAAAAGCTCAGACAGCTGGCCCATGACGAAAAAATCAAGCGGGCAGGTACCGGCGATATCACCATGATGAAGGAGCTGGCCTTTGATGCCCTTTCGGGATTCGGGGTTTCCGAAAGCTCTGAATTCGGCGTGAACTACAGCGATGCGATTCTCTGGTTTTCCAGAGCCGCCCAGGCCGGAGAGGATGCCGAGTCCATGTTCGAACTGGGGCATATCTATCAGACCGCCGAGGATCGGAGTATCCGAAACAACGCCCTGGCTGACGCCTGGTATCAGAAGAGCGCCGATCTTTGCTATACCCCGGCATATCTGGGACTGGGCAGTCTTTACGGTACCAAGAATTCCGGAATCGAGGATGCCAGAGTTTCCCACAGCTGGTATGAAAAGGCGGCCAAGCTGGGCAGTCAGGAGGCTCAGATGGCGCTGGCCCGAGCCTTTGCCGAAGGAGGACGCGGTGCGCAGCCCGACTTCCGGGAGGCTCTGAAATGGCTTCTGGTAGTGCGCATCAGCATGGAGAAGGCCGGAGACACCGCAGGACAGGAATACAAGGCCATTCAGGAGCTTCAGGAATCCTTCGAGTACCACCTGCAGCCGGACGAAATCAGGGAAGCCCGGACCGCAGCCGAGAACATGCACGAGATTTACGGAACCGACTGGTAGTGCGGCTTCCGATTTAAAAGGGAACTCCGTCCGGAACACTTCGGGCGGGGTTTTTGATTTTTGGCATTGCCGTGTTTCAACATTCCGTGGTAATTCCGGGGAATTCCCGGCAGGCTTTCGGGGCCGTCTCTGATTCAGTTTTTGTGCGGAATTTTGTTATCCTGTCCGGAGATATGATATTCTTTGACGGGGTCAGAGCGTTTTTCGGGAGAATATGCGTTTCCGGGAAACGGGATTCGAGGCCGTGCCGGAAATGTGAAAACTTTCCCCGGAATATCCGGAAAGTCCGGTGCCGCTCCTCATGACGGTACTTTCTTTCAGGCAGGATTTACAGGGAGGGCGGCTATGGACAATTCGGCAAATCCAGGCGGGAGAAATACGTCACCGGCTGTGATGCTTACCGGAGCGGCAATATTTTTTATATGCCTTTTCCTGGGCTTTTATTTCACGGATGACAGGGAGTATTCAGACGCTCCTTTGGTTATTGAAGGTTTTCCGGAGATTCGGGAATTTGCAGTCCTGGATATGTCCGGGGTGCTGTCGCAGGCGTCTCATGATTATTTTAACAGGGAATCCCGGAACCTGCAGCAGACGAACGGCAGCGAGATTTTTGTAGTTACCATGAAAACACTTCCGGAGTATGATTCCGGGAGGAAGCATTACCGGACTCCGGACATTAATGAACTGGCTACCTTACTTTTTAACGAAATCGGACTCGGGAGCAGTCAGCGCAACAACGGAGCACTGATCCTTTTTACCACCGACACCCCTCATGCGGTGCTGCGTACCGGTTCCGGCCTTGAGTCCTGCATTTCGGACGGAAAGGCCGGCAGAATACTGGATGACTATGCGGTAGATAACATGAGAGCCGGACAATGGAACAATGCGGCCATTAAAACCTGGAATGCGGTAGCCCGGGAGATTTACCGCTGCTACCGGAACGAAATTCCCGGGGTTTTGGAAAACTCCCGGATGAAGATCCGGGAGGAAGCATCAGGTTTTTACGGTCCTCCTCTGAGATTTAAGGATCCCGCATCTTCTTCCGGGAGCGCAGGTCTCATCTTTGTTCTTCTGGCTGTTATCGACTTTCTTTTCATGTTGTTTTATGGCATGAGCTCCGCCGGAAGTCAGGGCGGCGGAAGGCGCATCGGACGCGGAAGCAGATTTTCCGGCACAAGCCACCACGGAGGAAGCTCCGGTTCAGGCAGACACGGCGGCGGTCGCACCCGCGGCGGCGGGGCAAGCCGGTGACCCGGGGGGCGGAAACAATCAGAGGTAATGCCGGGGCAAAAGGGTTTGAAACTGCCGAAATTCCTTAACTGAAGCCGGAAGAAAGGGGCTTGTGCTGCTCCGGTTGTTTTTCCGGAGCCTGTATTCCGTTTCCCCCGAATTTCACCGATTTTCCTGTGCTGACCGTTCATGATTTCCAGTTCGGATTTGTTAAGTCCGGTGCTGCCATCGGCCCCCGGGGGAGGATCTTTCCTTTTCAGGAATACCGTTTCGAAGGGAGAACCGGGATTCTCCGTTTCGGTCCGGGTTTTCCGGGAGTGTTTGTCTGGAATTTCCGGAGAATCCTGCCGGAATTCCCTGTTTTTTGCACTGTGTCCGGGAGCGTTCCCCGGGTTCGTGATATTCTGGGAAACAGGAGTCTGCAGACTTTATTCCGGATGAAGCTTATGGGAACAGATTCCGGAGCAGGGGCTTACCGTGATAACAGGAGAGGGAAATGGCTGTGAGAAGGGCAGCGGGATCTGCCGGGAAAAGCACCAATGCCAGGGATCGTTTTTTTGTGCTGGTGTTCCTGCTGGGATTTGTGAACTTTTTCCTGGGCGTCGGGATGTTCTGCTATTACTGCAATGACGGGAAGCCGGTCGGCAATGAGGTGGTTATCGGGGGGCTTCCGGAGATTCGGGAATTTGCGGTTCTGGATACGGCAGGGGTGCTGTCCGCGGAGACTCACGATTATTTCAACAGAGGTTCCCGAAAGCTTCAGCAGGCCAACGGCGGCGAGATTTTCGTGGCTACCTTCAGGGACCTTCCGGCATATGATTCCGGGGGAGTGATGGCTCATGCTCCGGACATTAATGATCTGGCTACCTTTCTTTTTAACAGCATCGGGCTCGGGAGCCGGAAACGGAACAACGGAGTCCTGATTCTCTTTACCACCGGGGAACCTCATGTGGTACTGCGAACCGGGGCCGGGATCGGGCACTGCATTCCGGACGGAAAGGCCGGCAGAATACTGGACAATTATGCGGTCTCGGACATGAAAGCCCGGAGATGGAACCATGCCGCGGTAAATACCTGGAATGCGGTGGCCCGGGAACTTTACCGCTGTTACGGTAACAATGTTCCGCCGGATGTCGGATATTCCTATGCGAAGCTTCAGGAGGGAACTTCGGATTTTTATGAGGCGACTCCGGCTTTGACGGGGCATGCCACCAGTGCCGAAACAAAGGGAGTCATCTTCTTTTTTCTGGCATTCGGTGACGGGATTCTGCTCATGATTTTTCTGTGTACTGACGGGACGAAATCCGGACGTTCCGTAAGAATAAGAAGGGTTGGCGACAGTCATGATAATGACGGTTTCGGGGGAAGTAACTTTGGAGGCGGAGGCTTCGGAGGAGGCGGCGGCGGTTTTGGCGGCGGACACGGCGGCGGCTTCAGCGGCGGCGGAGGAGCAAGCAGGTGACATTGTTCCGGAGATAAAGGACCTCAATTCCGGATGCTCTGACGGGCTGCTTCACTAACATTCCCGGAATGAGAAAAGCAGAAGAATCTGCCGAAAAGCGCCGGCAAAGACCATGAAGCGCAATTATATGGCGTTTCACACTGTTGATCCCGAACTGCGATTGATGACCTGCCGGAAATTTCCGGAAATTAACAGACAGAAGAAAGGGCGACGGCAGATTTAAGCACTGATGACGTTTCCGGAATACAGGTTTTATCAACCTGGAAAACAGGCATGCCCCGGCTGAGTTTGCAGGAACCGTACATGTATGTCAGCGGCGATATCATATCGGGAGCGCGACTGTCCGGGACCGAAACCGGACATTAGCCGGCCGGTGCCTTCGGGAACAGGGAGAACCGGAAGGGGGTTATTTCACCGGGAGGGCTTCAGATTCTGCGGTTCCGGCATTCAGCTTTTCCAGAAAGGCCTCCCGCACCAGCTTTTCATCCTGCCAGATCCGGGAGGTGTAGTTGTCCAGGCCGTCCAGGAGCTCGAAATTCACGTTGTTCACGGATTTTTCCAGCATCTCCCGGTATTTGTCCTTTTTGCGCATCTGAAAATATCCTCCGGTCACCAGGCTCATCACACAGGTTCGGACGTATTCACCCACGGCGCCGTTCCATCCCGAAAGACGGGAGAGCTTTTCCCGGGTAACCCTGGCGATGTCAACCTCCTCGTGGGCGAGATCGATGCCGGTATAGCTCCTGATAACCCCGGCACTCATGGTGTTTATCTGTTCCATTTTTTCCTGAAATCTGCCGTAGACCCGTTTCATTTCATCCAGGTAGAAGTCCGTGGCCTTTTCCCTGATGGCGTCATGCATTTCCTGTCCGTAGACGGTAAAGACTCCCAGAGAACCGGCAAGCTCCTCAAAAACATCCATGGTGCGTCTTTTGGCGATTTTTACCGAAATCTGCATTTCCTGGCGGGTGGCGGCAAAAAGATGGCTGAGGAGATTGTCCCGGAGATTGATGCACATTTCCCGAAAAAGCTCCTCCCGGCCCTGAACCGCGGTGGTTCTGCCGTTTCTGAGCTTCTGGCTTACCGCCTCCACCGGGATGGCGGCCAAATCAGGATAGAGACTGAGGAGACCGGTTCTCATGCTTTCCTTCTGGCGATCCGTGCAGAGTCCCCAGCGGGTCAGCGCGAAAATGAGCCGCACTCCCCGGTCCCGGAGCTCTTTCAGCACCTTTTCCTGCTCGAATTCGTCCGGACGGGATTTCCGGGCATCGCAGCAGTAGATGACGGTGTGAAACCAGTCCGCAATGTTCTGGCTCTGATCCGAGTCCCTCATGGCGGCATACAGATCCTCCTTCCAGACATCGGCACGGTTCGATTCCAGCCCCCAGCTGTCAAACACGGATACCTGCATATCGTTCCAGAGAAAGGGCGGATGGCGGTGCAGTCCGCGCTCCGTTACCGGTTTGCCTGCCCGGGCGATGGCGATATTCCGGCCGTAGAGATAGTTTACCAGGGCGGATTTGCCGGAACCGGTCTTTCCGAGAATAAGTACATTGGTGTTAAAGGCGCTCACGTGTGTTCCTCTGCTGGGTGATGTCCTGGACGGGGAGCCATTCCCCGGGGCGTCTTCCGGGAACATTTTTCTGAAAGTCTCCGGAAAACGGCCGGCTCTAATTATATTTTGAAGCGGCGAACCCTGTCGCTAAATCGGACTATAGTTTGAAGGAATACACAGTTTTTATGCGAGACGGGGAGGGGCCGGTGCGGTAATGTGACGGAATTTTCTCCGGCAGCCCCGGCGATTCTGTCCGGGAGCCTTTCCGAATCACCGCAGAATGTCTTTGAAGGTGTTTGTGTTGCAATTTTTTCTTCAAACGGATAAGTTTGCTACGATTTTGCTATATTAGATTTAAGAATTTTGCAGAAAAATTGATCAATGGATTAGTTTTTATTGAAAGTTTGTAATAAAATGGTAGAATCGTCGGTGCTGACGGAATCCGGCATCCCCTGAAACTTTTTTGCCACAGGGGCGGATGATTATGACAGTCCGGCCCGGTTCAGAAAAAGATCGTGCTTTTTCCGGCGGAACGGGTAAGATTACGATCTAACCTGAACAGAATGCCGTATTTGGCGGGGCGGGAAGTCCGGCAGCGGATATGAAATGCGAATTAAAGTCTGCGGCGGTACGGAAGCCGTGTTTACATAAGATTGTGCAGATTGGTGCTGCAGACGGTGACAGGAGGATTAAATGAACAATTCCGACAATAAAGAACAGTTTCCTCTGGATATTCTTCCGGAGATTCAGGCAAACCCCGGGGGGTACCGGCTTCTGGAGCGGGTGCCGTTTTCGGAATACGACGAGGAATCGAATTATCCCGTGGTGCTGGGCCCGGAGGCTCCGGATGAAAAGTCCCTGATTATTCTGGATACCGAAACCACCGGACTGGAGCTGGACTGCGCCCAGATTATCGAGCTGGGCATGGTGAAGGTGAAGTATTCGATTCACGAGGCCAGAATCACCAGGATCGTTTCGGTATATGACGAGTTCGAGCAGCCGGAGGAGCCGATTCCCGAGATTATCACCAAAATCACCGGCATTGACAACGGCATGGTGGAGGGGCGCCATTTCGACGAGTCCCGGGTGATGAAGTATTTTCAGGACAATCCCCTGGTGGTGGCCCACAACGCCACCATGGACCGGGGCTTTGTGGAAAAGCGCTTTTCATCGCTGTTTGCCAGCATGAATCTCCGGCTTCCCTGGGGCTGCACCGTGAATGACGTGGACTGGCATAAGCTTTTCCCCGGAATAGCCTCCCGGAAGCAGGAGTATCTTCTGAATCAGCGGGGGTATTTCTACGATGCCCATCGGGCCATAAACGACTGCCTGGCGCTGCTCTGGCTTCTTCATACCACCCCGGGTGTGATGGTGTCGCTTCTTCAGAATGCCCGCAGAAGGAACCTGGCTCTCAGAGTCGGTGCTTCAGGGAATACCTGGAAGCTTCGGGATGCCTTTAAGGATTTCGGTTACCGCTATGTCAGATATCGCAATGCCTGGGAGAAGATCTGCCAGGATCAGAACGAGGTAAACCGGGAACTGGAAATGCTCCGGGGCCAGATGATGATTCCCGACGGTCAGATTCAGGTATCCGTGCTGGATGCCTATAACCGCTACCGGGACAAGCTGGAAGCTCTCGGGATGTGAGGGGCCGGAATCCGGAACAATCCCCGGAACAATCCCCGGTATAGCATTCCGTGAATTGTGAATATGGAAGAAACGCCAAAGAAGAAAGAAACGATTAAAGACAGAGAAAAGAAAGAAGAGAGTGTGGCAGAAATGACAGAAAGCATTGCAAAGTTTCCCCTGGATCGGATTTCCGAAATTCAGGAGCATCCCGGGAATTTCCGGCTGGAGATCGAGATTCCCTTTATGAGATTCGCCTCGGGCAATCAGAAATTCCCGATTGAACTTGACCGTCCATCGGACAATCCGGATCCCCTCCGCAGCATGGTAATTGTTTCCGAGGACATTCAGCCCCGGGACGGCAGGATGTACGGTCTTGGCATGGTCCGGGTCTCCTATGATCGCTATACCTCAAAGCTGGTCAGCATTGACCGGATCTGGAGCGGTCTTGAGAATCCTCCGGAAAATGTCCGGGAGAATCAGGAGCTTTATACCACCGCCGCCCGGAGGTTCGATGACGAGGAGGTGCGGGAGATGTTCCGGAAGGAACCCGGTACCGGAGGTGTTGCTCCGTTTGCGGTGTCCCTCCTCCCGTATACCGAGAGACCTCCCTTTGACATCCGCTTCCCGGATTTGGGTACGGTGTCATGGGTAACGGGAGGCCGGGGTTTCCCCTGGGCGGAGCTGGACGAGGATCTCCCGGCGCAGTTTTCGAGCATGCACCTCCTGTGCATGAACAAGAGGGTGTTCTTCAATGAAAGGACTCCGGTGGATCGCTGTCTCGCGCTTCTGTGGTTTGTCAGCATGGTTCCGGGAGCTCTGGAGCATATGGTTCAGGAGGCGGATTCAGCGGCCAGCACCATTCAGGTCAGGAACTGCTTCAACCAGAAGGATGACCTTAAACAGCGCCGGTTCCGGTGGAACGGGGAGGAGCGCTGCTGGAGCAAAACCGTCTATACCGAAAAGGAGCTTCAGGAGGAGCTGGAGGCAGTCCGGGATATCATGATGGATCCCGATGACCGGAACGTCCGCGTTGTCGAAAGCGCTCCCTGGGAGAGGTACAGGAAGGTCTGAGAGCGGGATTCGGAGCCATTCCGTCCCGCGGCCGGGTGAAGAAAAGCCGGACCTGTCCGGCTTTTCGGGGGTGTGCAGAAGCTGTTTTATTTTTCCCTTTTTTCACTGCCGCCGCTGCCACCGGCTGTCTCATTTTTCGTCCTCACTCTTCTGTCCGTGCCGTCCTTTCCGGTTTTTCCGGGGTCGCATCCCCTTTTCTGAAATCATAATGCCGCACGGATCACATGACATTCGGCGATTTTGTGAACTTCTGACAGATCTTTAATCCTTCAAATTGATAAACTATCCGGAGACGGTTTCATTCCGGTGAGTCCGGTATCTTTTTTAAGATCCGGAGCACTGCCGGAAATCAGGAGGGGCTTTCAAATGCTGTTATTCGCCCGGAACAGGTGGCTATGGTAAGAATTCTGCTTTCTGATCATGACGAGATGTATTCCATGATCATTGAAATGATTCTCAGACAGGCCGGCTATGAGGTGCTGTCGGTGGCCCCCGAGTACTGTATCGGAGAGCTGAAATCGTCCCGATTCGATCTCCTGCTTCTGGGTGTTTCCCCTGATCTCGGCGAGGGCTTTCCCGTGGTTGAATGGATCAGATCCGATACCGCGCTTTCAGAAACGAAGATTATCCTTCTGGTTTCCCACAGCATGAAGCTTGACCTGACCAACGCCTATCGTCTGGGTGTTCTTGACTTTATCAGGAAGCCGGCGTTTCCCGAGGTGATAACCCGCAAGATCCGGGATGCTCTTGAGAAGCCCTGCAAGGATTCCATTCTGGTGGTGGACGACGATCCGGGCAATATCATGACCTTTACCACCCTCCTATCCATCGGCTACCGTATCAGAACCGCCTCCTCCGGAGCCGAGGCTTTGAAGCAGATCCGTCAGGAGGTGCCGGATCTCATGCTCCTGGATCTCCATATGCCGGGCATGGACGGCTTCGAGGTGATGAGCGCGCTGTCCGAGATCGAAAACGCCCATAATCTGCCGGTAATTGTGGTTACCGCGGATGACGATGTGGATACCGCCGCGGAGATTTTTCAGTCCGGAGCCATGGACTACCTTGTCAAGCCCATTGTCATGCAGGTGGCCATTCAGCGGATTCGCCGCATTCTGGAGCTGTCGCATTTTCAGAACGATCTCCGGGACGAGCTCCGCCAGAAAAATCAGGAGCTTATGGCCGCCAATACCCGCCTGCAGTCACTTTCGGATCAGACCATTTATGCCCTGGCAGGGGCCATTGATGCCAAGGATGCCTATACCAACGGTCATTCCCGGCGGGTGGCGGAGTACGCCCGCGAGCTTGCCAGGCGGATGGGAAAGAGCAGGTACGAACAGAATGAAATCTACAATGTGGCACTGCTTCACGATATCGGCAAGATAGCCATTCCCGACGGTATTATAGACAAGCCCGGAAAGCTTACGGACGAGGAATACCGCATCATCAAGTCCCATACCGTCCGCGGCTACGAAATTCTCAGAAACATCACCGTAATGCCGCTTCTGTACATCGGAGCCCGCTGGCATCACGAACGCTATGACGGCCGAGGCTATCCCGACGGCAAAAAGGGGCAGGGTATACCGGAGATTGCCAGGATAATCAGTGTGGCTGACTGCTATGACGCCATGAGCTCCGACCGCAGTTACCGCCGGGCTCTCCCGCAGGAGGAAGTGCGCAAGGAAATTCAGGCGGGACTGGGTACCCAGTTCGATCCCGGGATCGGAAAGATCATGCTGGCCATGATTGACGATGATCGGGAGTACCGGATGAGTCACAGCGTGAATTTTCCGCAGGATGGCGGGGACGCCTGATACCGTGCGGAGCCACGGGACGGGATTTCGAATCCGGGGTATTCTGACAGATTTTGCGGTTTCCGGTCTTCTGGCGCCGGAGTCGGTTTTTTTGAATTGCGGAGCCGGCAGGCTTCGCGGGATGTGTTTTCGCGGAATTCCCGCGGAGAACGCCGTGTGTTTGCAAGAAGCAGGGAGACAGAATTATGGATTCAATAGTGGCCTATACCGAGGAAATAGACGATCTGGAGCAGGCTGCCTCCGAAATTTTCGATCAGGTGAAGAATTTTAAGCTTCATAAAAACTCGCTGGGCATTCTCTTCTTCGAGGAGGAGACCGATTATCCCGAGCTTTACCGCCAGCTTTCTGCCAAATGGGATTTTCCCATTGTGGGATGCACTGCCATGGCAATGCTGCTCGGCCGGGAGGGGTTCCGGAATCTGGGCATCTCCTTCATGATCATGTCAGGAGATGACTGCTTCTTTTCCGTGGGCATTACCGATGATTTCAACATCAATGACTACAAGGAGAAGATCGAGAATACCTACCGATCCCTGGAGGCGGCACTGCCTGATCGGCCTAAGCTGGTTCTGACCTTCGGCGAGATGGTTCAGGAGGATATCCATGTGGATGCGGATTACGTTCTTGAAGAGCTGGACCGTCTTTCCGGGCATATTCCGGTGTACGGCGCCATTGCCTCCGATGGCTTCAGCTTTGGGAGATACCGGATTTTCTGCAACGACCAGATCCGCAAGCACGGACAGCTTATCGTGCTGATTTCCGGCAATGTGGAGCCGAAGTTCTATCATATCAATTCCATTAACAACAAGGCCACCTCCAGCTTCCGGGTTACCGAATCCAAGCGCAACATTGTCTACCGGCTGGGGCAGGATACCTTTGTGGACATGCTCCGCAAGCAGGACATGAACGTTGACAAGAACATGGTTCTCGGAGATTACATTCTGTCACCGTTTGTGGCCATCAAGGAATATCCCAACGGGGATCATGTGGAGGTGGCCCGCACGCTGTCCTATCTGGATCAGAACGTCGGATCGGCCGGATTTCTGGGATCCATTCCCGAGGATGCGGTGATGAGCGTGGCCATTATCAGCAGGGCCGATGTACAGACATCGGTGGCCCGGGGTTTTGATCAGGTCTATGAGGATATCAGAAACAGCAACGGCCGCTACAAGACCATCCTTTGCAGTACCTGCTGCGCCAGGTTTATCGCTCTCGGTTCCGACACCGATGCCGAGGCCAAGGCGTACCAGACCCGGCTTCCCGAGGATGTTTCCCTTATCGGCATTTACAGTTACGGCGAGTTCTGCCCGGTAAAGGGTTCCATAACCGGACAGCGTTACAATTTCTTTCATAATTTTACGTTTTCGATTCTGATGATTTAAGGATGTTGCGGAGTTACAGATATGGACGAATCGGATTACCTTCTGGAAATCAAGAAGCTCAACCGCGAGATCCGCCGCGTAAAGAAGGATAACGAGCTTCTGCGCATTGCCAACGATCAGGCGGCCCGTACTCAGGCCTATATTCAGAAGGATTTTACGCAGCAGATTTTCTACATCGACCAGCTCCTGAAATCTTCCCCTTATCTTCTGGTGCTGACCGATCGCCAGCTGCAGACCGTGATGATTTCGGATGTCTATTTCCGGCATAAGACCTCTGTTACCAGGGATCAGGTACATCACGGAATTCCCCTGGAGCGCATTCTTCTAACCTATTTTAACGAGGATCAGATCCGGGAGCTTCTTAAAAAGTGCGAGGATGTGCTGGAAGGCCGGGACATGGAGCCGTATCTGGTAAGAACCATTATTGACGAAAATAGGTTTGCCGTTCAGATCAGCGTGCGTCCCACGGTGCAGAAGGGCGAGATTATCGGACTTAACCTGGTGTTTGTGAATGTGACTGCCATGGTGGAGGCCGTGGAGCATGCCCAGCAGGCCGATCGGGCCAAGAGTAATTTTCTGGCCAACATGTCTCATGAGATCCGCACCCCCATGAATGCCATTGTGGGCATGTCGGAATTTATTCTCAGGGACAGTTCGGATCCCAAGGCCAAGTCTCACGCCTCCATGATCAGGTCCTCCTCCAAGACTCTGCTGTCCATCATTAATGACATTCTGGACTTTTCCAAAATCGAGTCCGGAAAGATGGAAATCATCAACAACTACTACCGGCTTTCTTCGGTGGTTTCGGATGTGAACGTCCTCATTCGCTTCAGGATTCATGAGAAGCCCATCAAGCTTGTTATGGACATTGACCGGAAGATCCCCGACGAGCAGTACGGCGATGAGGTGCGCATCAAGCAGATTCTGATAAACCTTCTGGGAAATGCCATCAAGTTTACCAGTAACGGTTCCATTACTCTCAGGATATGGATCGACGAGGTTCCGAAGCCCGGCAGGAAATACAAACTGTACGGCTCGGTTACCGATACCGGAATCGGTATCAAGAAGGACGAGCTGGAAAAGATATTCGACAACTTTACTCAGGTGGATACCAAAAGAAACAGATCAGTGGAGGGTACCGGACTGGGGCTGGCCATTTCCAAGAATCTGGCTGAGATGATGGGCGGCAATCTGACGGTGGCCAGCAAATACGGCAAGGGCACCACGTTTACCTTCAGCATGCTTACCGAGTCCCGGAACATGACTCCCGTGGGGAATCTGGATTTGCTGTCGGACAGTGCCTTCAGTCAGGACGTGTTCAAGGCCTCCTTCACTCTCCGTAACACCAGAATTCTGATAGTGGACGACAATGATCTCAACCTCAAGGTGGTAAGCGGGATTCTGGCTCCGTACAAAGCCATGGTGGAATGCGCCACCTGCGGGGCGGAGGCTCTTATCAAATGCTCCAAAAACCGTTATGACCTTATCTTTATGGATCATATGATGCCGGTTATGGACGGCGTGGAGGCTGCCGGCATGATCCGTAAAATGCCTTTCGGCGATGTGACGCCGATAGTGGCGCTGACGGCCAATGCCCTGAGCGGGGCCGCACAGGAATACATCCGGCTGGGTTTTCAGGATTTTCTGTCGAAGCCGGTGGATCCCTATGAAATGGATCAGGTACTCCGGCGGGTGCTGCCTTCCGATCTGATTGTGCCCAACGTTCCCGGTGATGACGATGACGGCCAGACTGCCACCGGAGCCGCACCGGTGACAAAGCCCGGCGCCAGAACTCCGGATTCCGGCAGGAAATCGGTGTTTTCCGAGGTGTCCTGCGAGCTTTCGGTAGGCGATGCCCCGGTATCGGAGCGCTCTCCCGAAGCCCTGATTGACGTATCCGTCGGCCTCCGCTATTGCATGAGCAGCCGGGATTTCTACCGGAAGATGCTGGATACCTTTGTGGCTCTGAACCCCATTGATGAGATCGACCGGCTGTTCCGTGATGAAAACTGGAATACCTACCAGGTGAAGGTTCATGCCCTGAAGAGTTCGGCTCTCACCGTGGGAGCCCGGGTGCTTTCCGATGTGGCCAAGGGCATTGAGCAGGCAGTCCGGGTGAATGACATCGGCTATGCCGTGAAGCATCATCAGGAACTCTGCGATATCTACCGGGATACCGTAAATCTGATCAAATCCGGAAATCTGGTCATTCCGTGAGGAACGGAGGCGGGAACCGGAGAACCGGCAGGCAATGAGTGATGAGAGAGGATAAATCTGATGGGCTGCTGCGACTGGGCCCGCATCAATGATGCGAACAGACTGTATCATGATACGGAGTGGGGCGTTCCGGTGCATGACGATCGCCTGATGTTCGAGCACCTGACACTGGAGTGTCTCCAGTGCGGTCTCAGCTGGGATCTCATGCTGAAGAAACGGGAGATTTTCCGGCAATGCTTTGACGGCTTTGACTATGAAAGGGTGGCTGCCTATGACGACGGGGATGAGGAACGCATCCTCGGGACTCCCGGAATGATCCGGTCTCCCCGCAAGGTCAGGGCGGTTATCGGAAATGCCCGCGCCTTTCAGGAAGTCCGGAACCTTCTGTAATTACATCTGGTCATACCCGGGCGGCAAAACCATCCGCTACCGGGGACATGACACCGGAGCGGTGCCGGCGAGTAACGGTCTCTCCGCCCGACTGAGCAGGGATCTCAAAAAGCGCGGTTTTGCGTTCGTGGGGCCCGTTACCGTCTATTCCCATCTTCAGGCCTGCGGCATTATCAATGACCACGACCGGAGCTGTCCGCGATTTCAGGAGCTCTGTGCCGCATATCCCTCTCAGGAGCTCCCGCGGGATGCGGAGGTGTTTCCGGTTCTCCCCTGTTGATAGTAAAGTATTCTCCGGCATCCGGAAGCCTGCGAATCTCTTTTATCATGGGGGAAATATCGGCCATATAGTGCTTTTCGGGCAGACACACACGGCAGTGGTGTTGAATTTTCCTTCACCGCTTCTTTCCTTTGAATTTCGGCTGGTATATGGCCGTTTTTTATTCCGGCACGAGGTTTGGTCTTCCCGGAAACAGTAAACCCCGCTTTCCGGACAATTTTCCCGGGAGACGGGGCCGTGATATTTTCGCCTGCGGCGGAAACTCAGAAAATCATCAGCGCATTGCCGGAATTTTCCTGGCAATACAGGCATCAATTTCGGACAGCATTTCCTTTCCGGTGCTGTAGATATCCTCCTCGGGCAGCGACAGGAACCTGCCGAACTTGCGATCCGAACAGTTTTCGGTCCGGGTTACGCCGTTCTTTTTCACGACGGTGAGATCGATGTCGTATTTGTACCCGAATTTGATATTGGCAGAATCAATGACATCCGCCGCAAACTCTCCGATGGTAAGAATTTTGGCAGTGCTTTTGACCATGCTGGCCGTGGAGCTTTCTTCCTGGCTCTGCTGATAAAACATGTCATCCCGCAGGAAGGACACCCACATTTTTTTCACGGACACCTCCACAGAGGCAATGTCATCAGGAACCGTGCCTCCAAATGCCCGGGACACGTCGTCTGACAGAACCTCGGGAACAGTGGCGTCCATGGTCAGATTATTCATGCTTCTTTCAAAATTGGCACTCAGGAAGCCGATGGTGACAAGCCGTCTTTCCTTTGTGTCCGGATAATAGGAGGCAATCCAGTGCGCGGTTCCGTCACCGATACCTCCCTCCTCCACAAAGGGCCGGTTGTCGGTTACACGGATTTTGTCGCCGGCAGTTGCTGCGGTCTTGCTGACATTCATGGTATACAGTTTGGAGGGAATCAGTTTCCCGGAGCTGTCAGCAGTATCGGCGCAGCCGTTCAGAGCGGAACCCAGCAAAACCAGCGCTGCCGGAAGAATGTATTTCATCGTCATTTTCATCAGTTATGCTCCTCTGCAACTCTGTCGCTTTCGAGAACCAGCTTCTTTCCGTCCTCTTCGGGAAGGATTGAAAATGTACCGTTGTAGTAGTTATATTCCACAAACTTGTTCTTTTTTTCCTCTGCTTTGACCCGGAAAAACAGCGACTGCTTGTCACCTCCTGTCAGAACCGCATTGGTGAGCTGAAATTCGCTGGCCATGAGACTGTGACTGCCAACAGGGAGAGTTGTATAGTAAAAGTCGCCGCTGCCCAGCTGTGCCGCCTTTTGATTGTCCACAAAGAGATTAACCGATTTGTGAGCGCCCAAAAGATGTGATTCGCGAATAACATACAGGCCGCCCTGACCGGCAGCCGGTTCCGGAAAACTCCGGGCATATTCTGTATCGGCGGCTTCCATGCGACTGACGCATCCGGAAGTCATCATAAGAGCGCAGCATATCAGAGCGCATTTCCTGAGCATTCGTTCTGTCCTCCATTAACTGCCGCCATTTGATGCGGCCGATTGTTGCTGCCTTTGATTGCATTCTGTTTTATCACTGAACAGTTTTAAGGATCGGCAGGAATCGGAGGGAATCATCCGGTTTCCCGGGCACGCTTCGAAAATCCGCTTTCTGTCGGTGGTCAGAACACAGGAGAACCCCAAGTACTTCTGAAGGGTACCGGTGCTCCGGCTGCAATGAAGGCAAAAAAAAGATGACGGGAGAAAAACGGCCATAAAAACGCTGTGTCCTGACAGGACGGCACGTACGGCACACAACATCCCTTCGCCGTAACAGTATATTCCGTCTTTCTGACGGTAAACGGGAAAGGTGTCACAGAATGGTCAGGTCAGGCACAGCACGGGAGCATAACCGGGAATCCAGCCGGGGCAGGGCCTTCCGTGATTGTTTTTTGAATTCCCGGATTGTCATGATTTTTCTGTTTCTTTCAGGCATCTCCCGACTCCCGTTCCCCTGTCCCGTAATTGAGAAAGTACCATAAAAAGAACCCCGCATCCCGAAGGCTTCGGGATGCGGGGCTTATTGACCGGACTGAACGTCAGAGATGCTTCACGCGCCTCTGAACCTCCTTCTGCTTCCCTTCGTTGAAGGGCCGGGAATCCGGAGCTCCGAGATAGCCGCAGACTCTTCTGATTACCGAGGCCTTGCCGGGATCCCGGTTGCCGCACTTCGGACACTCAAAGCCCTTGCTGGTGCAGGAGAACTCTCCCTTGAAGCCGCAGATGTAGCATTCGTCGATCGGAGTGTTGGTGCCGAAATAGGGAACCTTGTCATAGGTATAGTTCCAGACATCTTCGATGCCTTCCGGATTGTTGCGCATGTTGGGGAATTCCGCATAGCAGATAAAGCCGCCGGAGGCCAGAGGGGGGTATCCCTGCTCGAAATCGATCTTGGCATAAGGATCCACCTTGCGGTTCACATCCAGATGGAAGCTGTTGGTGTAGTAGCCCTTGTCGGTAACTCCCGGAATGGACCCGAACTCCCGGGAATCCAGTTTGCAGAAGCGGCTGCAGAGGTTTTCCGCCGGGGTGCTGTAGAGACTGAAGCCGTAGCCGGTTTCCTTCTTCCAGCGTTCGCAGGCTTCCCGGAGATGTCTCACAATGGCCAGGCCCTTTTCACGCAGGGTTTCGTCATCAAAAATGTGATGCTCGGTGCCGTAGAGTGCGTTGATGGTCTCGTGAATGCCGATGTATCCCAGGGAGATGGAGGCCCGGCCGTTCTTAAAAATGTCGCTTATCTTATCGTCGGCCTTGAGACGCACGCCGCAGGCCCCCTCCATATAGAGGATCGGAGCCACCTTGGCCTTGACGTTGTCCAGCCGGTGCACTCTTTCCATAAGAGCCCGGAAGCAGAGATCCAGTCTTTTGTCCAGAATCTCGTAGAACTTCTTTTCGTCATGGCAGGCCTCGATGCCGATGCGGGGCAGGTTGAGACTGACCACGCCCAGGTTGTTGCGGCCGTCATGCTTGAGTTCGCCGTCCGCATTGCAGTACGGGGCCAGGAAGCTGCGGCAGCCCATGGGAGCCTTGAAGGATCCGGTAACTTTGACTACCTGATCGTAGTTCAGAATGTCCGGATACATTCTTTTGCTGGAGCATTCCAGGGCGATCTGCTTAATGTCGTAGTTGGGATCCTCGGGACGGAGGTTCACGCCGTCTCTGATGGCGAACACCAGCTTGGGGAAGACCGCAGTCTTCTTGTTCTTGCCCAGTCCGGCAATGCGGTTCTTCAGAATGGATGTCTGAATAAGCCGGGATTCCCAGGAGGTGCCGAGACCGAATCCCAGAGTTACGAACGGAGTCTGGCCGTTGGCTGTATGCAGGGTGTTGATCTCGTATTCCAGGGACTGGAAGGCGTCGTAGCAGTCCTTCTCGGTGCGGGAGCGGGCAAAGCTTTCGGCTTCGGGCACCCGCCATTCCCTGGCGATCTCCAGATTCTTTTCGTAGCTCTTGGTTACATAGGGAGCCAGTACCTCGTCAATGCGGTTGATGGTGGTACCGCCGTAAATGTGGCTGGCCACCTGGGCAATGATCTGGGCGGTTACCGCAGTGGCGGTAAGTATGGAATGCGGAGTTTCGATTTCGGCATTGCCCATCTTGAAGCCGTTGGTCAGCATCTCCCGGAGATCGATGAGCATGCAGTTGAACATCGGAAACAGGGGAGAGTAGTCCAGATCGTGGAAGTGAATCTCGCCTTTCTCGTGAGCCTCCACGATATCCTGGGGCAGCATGTGGGTCTTGGCGTAGTGCTTGGCCACAATGCCGGCCAGGAGGTCGCGCTGGGTGGGAATGACGCGACTGTCCTTGTTGGCGTTCTCGTTAAGGATGTCCGGATTGTTCTGCTCGATGAGACTTTCAATATCCTGAATCAGCTTGCTGTGCTTCTCGCGGATACGATCCCGGTCATGACGGTATTCGATGTAGGCCCGGGCCACCTGCTTGTACTTGGTGTCCATAAGGTGGTTTTCCACCATGGTCTGCACCTTGGCGATGTCCACGGATTCCAGTCCCCTGATTTTGCTGAAGATGAACTTTTCCACCTCGACGCAGAGAGCCAGGTCTCTGAGACCGCAGGCATCACACGCCTTGGATACAGCTTTAACTATGCGATTACCATCGTAGGGGACTCTGCTCCCGTCCCTTTTGATAATTACGATCTGGGATGCTTCCACAATCAAACTCCGTTTTACTGCTTTTGTTGTTCCTGCCCGGATTTCCGGCGGCGGGACGTCGGATCCGTCCGCCGGGAGTCCGGCAGCGGTTCCGGAAAACGTTCCGGCACCGTCTTCTCCCGTCCGGGTACCGGAACGGGATACCTGATTCTTTTGCGGGGACTCGGATGCCGCTTCCCCTGTGAGAGCAAATTTAACTACAAAAAACTGAACACGTAAATAGCAAAACAAGTAAATTTAAAATTGTTAAATTAATTGATGCAGATCAAGGAATTTTTTAAAAAGGAACGCGGGGTGTTATGGAATCAAGTTCAAAAAGGATTTTTCACTGCGGAAAAGAAAATTCCCATATGCTGTGCCTGTTTGGAAAAACTGTGTAAAAATACCCCTATATCTAGTAGTTGTAAAAATAGTATCAACAGCATAATAATGATATGTATATCTGTCTGTTTTAAACTGGTGATAAAAGCATCAATGGCAGAATTCGGGAACATCGATGTTTGCCGGTTTTTTAGAAATTTTTATAGCAATAATGAACAGTCATTAGCACGTTCTCTGACGGACCGGTTTTACCCGGGGCGAAGCTGTGGATTAGTGTTGGGGAAAACTTTTTAGGCGGAGTCGGACGCTAAAATTTTTTTTTCGAAATGACGCCCGTGCCTCATGTGACCTGACGCAAAAAACCGTCTCCGAAAGATCTGATTTCCGGATTTTTCGCTGTTTTTCCGGGCTTCCTGATTTTCCTCCGGCCGTGATTTTCATGCCGGGCGCCCGGTTCTGACTTATAATACCCTCCCGAAGAAAATGCCGGGCACCGGAATTCCCGCCCCCGGCCTTAAACCGGTTTCATTTCCGGCACTGACGAGGTTTTTATCTATGAACAGGCGTTTCCGTCCCGGGGATTTTTCCGAATCCGCCGAATTCCGTTTCCGGATGTTCCTGACTCTGGCGCTTTTTTCCGGAGTGTTTGCCGGGGTGGGGGCCGCCCTGGGGGCTTCATCATCACCGGGGGATCCCTCCCCGGATCGCCAGCCGGTTCCTGAAAACCGCCACGAGGTTTCCGTGCGGTATCTCGGAGGCTTTAATCCCGCGGATTATCCCTTTGTTTCTCCGCGTGCGGGCGAGACTGCCGCCATGCGAAGATTCAGCAGGATCTGCTACGGGGCCCGGGATCGTTCGCCCGCCGGTTACCTTTGCCGGAATCCCCGTCTTCTGGCCCTGGAGCGCGAGGTTCTGGTTCGCATGAACCGGGATCCCGAAATCGCGGCTTTCCTGAACGGCGGCACGGTATTCCGGGAATTCTTTGCCTCCTGCATGGCCGAGGAGCATCCCGGAAGATGTATGGAGTATACCGTGCTCATGGCGCTTTCCCGGGAACAGATAAAAGGACGGGAGACGGCATATCAGGATGTCTCCTACGAATGCGGAGGCGGCACGGGGCTTCGGGTGCGCTATTATGATACGGAAATGCCGGCACTCCGGGTATGCTTCAGCGAGGATTCCGCATGTCCGGACAGTGCCGGGGAAATTCTGTTTCTTTTTCCGGGCAGCCGGGGGCGTTTCTTTTCCGACGGGAGCTCCCGGGATGACGGCTTCCGGGATTCCGAAAAGCTCTACCCGGTCAGAAACGGCGTACGCTATGAGAGATCCCCCGGGGTGGCGCTGAACTGCAATGCGGAGTCTCCCGAAACCCATCGGAATCAGGAGCCCGGAGAGAATAATTAAAAAACCGGCCAGATGGCCGGTGTTCTCGGGTGATTCCCGGAAAGGGGATAACGAAGCTCAGAGCCTGAACTTGTCGATATTGTCGTTCATGTTGCAGGAGATCTGATGCACCAGATCGGAGATCTCCATGGAACTGTCGGCATTTTCCTTGGCGCTGGCTGTGAGTTCGGCAATCAGCTTCAGCCGCTGCGAGATTTCATAGCTGGTGGCGGTCTGCTGCTCGGTGGCCACGGCAATCTGGGAGATCTGCTGATGCACCATCTCCACCGACCGGTCGATTTCACTCAGGCTCTTTTCGATTTCGGAAGAGTTGTTCACAATGACGTTCATCTTGCTGAAGTTTTCGTCCATGGCGGTGTTGGCCTTCTTCTCCAGGGCCTGAATCGCGGAAATCATGGAGCCGATTTCCTTGGTGGATTCCGAGGTCCTGTTGGCAAGGGAGCGGATTTCATCGGCCACCACGGCGAAGCCCCGGCCGTATTCTCCGGCACGTGCGGCCTCGATGGCGGCGTTGAGAGCCAGAAGGTTGGTCTGCTCGGCGATCTGCTCGATGGTTTCGATAATGCCGCTGATTTTCTGGATCTGCTCCCCCAGCATCCGGATCAGGTTGAAGCTTTCGCTGGTGGCCACGCTGTATTCCTTAATCTGGTTTATTATCTGCTGTACCTTTTCCACATCGGTGTTTACCAGATTCTGGGTGGCCGACGATGATTCCGAGGCCATGATGCATTTTTTGGCAATGTCATTTGCGGTGGTGGCAATCTCGCTGCCTGACGTGGTTACTCCGGAGACTTCCTCCATGATTTTGGAGTTATTATCGGCCAGCACGCTGCTGTTGTCCTTCAGGGAGCCGGATTTCTCCAGAAGGGAGCCTGAAGTTTCCTGAATGTGGGAGAGCACCCCCTTGAGGGCATCCACCATCTGCGCAAAATGATCGGAGAGCACTCCGATTTCGTCAGTGCCGATTTTCCGGATCTCGACGGTAAGATCCCCCCGGGCCACATGCTTCGATTCCCGGGACAGTATCGCCACCGGAAGCACAATGGATCTTCCGATAATGTACAGGACAGCGCCCAGGAGCAGGACTGAGAGAAAACCGATGGCATAGAGCCAGAAGGGATCGCAGCTGGACAGGGATCTGCTTTCGTATTCGTCTGAAAATTTTGAGGCGGTCGTTATCAGTTTGGCCACCCGGTCGTCGATATTGTCTCCGATGGGAACCAGATATTTCTGAATGGCCAGATAGCCCTCACGGGGATGGCCATCATCAGTCTGCCTGTACACTTCCTCTTTGGCCTTGTCGTATTCGTTAAGGTTGTGTTCCATGCTCTTTACGAGATCAAGACAGTCTTCCCTGCCTTTGCAGGCCGCTCTGATGGCGTCGATGGTCTGGTTAAACCTTTCCCGGTTGGCGATATAGGCCTTTCTCATGCCGGTACGTTCCTCGGGAGTTACCGTCATCGGATACTTGATGGCGCTGATGCGGAGCTCCTTGAACAGTCCTTCGGCATGCCGGGCATGATCCACAAAATCCACGCTGTTACCGAGTGCCGGGATGGTATTTTCGATTCTGCTAAGCTTCAGTGCGGACAGGGAAATCAGAAAGATCAGTACCAGAATCGCCAGAAATGCAATGATAAAAAGACGGCGGACGATTGTAATATTCTTCAAGTTCATTGTTAAGCTGCCTGATAATTAGTGAATCTGTGTCTGACAGGAACAAAACCCCGGTGAGTCCGTTTTCCAGGTTCCGCAGTATGCACAGGCAATTTCCGGCGGGAACATGAAAAACGGGATCCATTTTATACAGCAACGGATATTTTTGGTATTATCAGGTTTATAAAATGCATGGCTGGTCATGTTTGTTGTTATGTGACGGGTTTTATGCAGAAGGTGCGGCCGGCCCCCGTCATTGCCGTGTTTTTCCGGACGCGGCGGGAGCCCGGTGCCGCACGGTTTTCAGGAGGAGAATGCATGACGGAAGCGGCTTTTTTTGTCCCGGATCTGCCGCCGGGGATTCCGCATCGCCGGGAGCTTGTCGTCAGAAGAAGCCGGTTTATCGCCAGTGCCGGGCATACCCCGGGGAACGAGGCGGTCCGGCTCTTCATCGGAAAGTGCCGGGAGGATTTTCCGGATGCCCGGCATCACTGCTTTGCCTTCAATGCCGGAAGAGGAGACAGCACGGCTTTTTTGGGGTCCTCCGATGACGGGGAGCCCCGGGGCACGGCCGGGCGGCCGATGCTGAATCTCCTGACCCATTCCGGCATCGGCGAGATAACCGTGGTGGTCTCCAGATACTTCGGAGGCACGCTTCTGGGAACCGGCGGCCTGGTCCGGGCTTATCAGGACAGTGTCCGGGAGGCGCTTCGGGAACTTCCCCTTAAAAAATTCGCACCCGGCATCAGGTACCGGATTTCCGCCGGAGCGGCCGTTCTGAATGCCGTGCTGCTTCTGATTCGGAGATCCGGAGGAGTACCGGAGATGGCCTTTCCCGATGAAAGGGCAGTGCTGACGTTTTCCCTGCCGGCCGGGAATGCGGCCGAATTCGAGAAGGAACTCCCCGGAATCCGGGATACCCTGATTCTGGAACGGCAGCCCTCCTGAATCGGAATGATTCCTGAGGAAAACGAAAGCCCCGCCGGGAGGCGGGGCTGTATTTTCGGAGGGGGCCGGCTATGACTTTTCGGAAACCCTGACGCCGTCCTCGGTGCCCACAATGAGGACATCGGCGCCTCTCTTTGAGAAGATTCCCACGGTTACCACGCCGGGAATGGCATTAATCGCCTTTTCCAGTTCCCCGGGATTCTCAATGCGAAGGTCGTGCACGTCCAGGATCTGGTTTCCGTTGTCGGTCACGCAGTCCTTCCTCCATACCGGATTCCCGCCCAGTTTTTTAAGCTCCCGGGCCACGTATTCCCGGGCCATGGGAATGACCTCCACCGGCAGGGGAAATGTGCCCAGCACGTCTACGGTCTTGCTGTCATCCACAATGCAGACAAACTTCCGGGCCACCGCGGCCACAATCTTTTCCCGGGTGAGGGCGGCGCCGCCTCCCTTAATCATCTCCAGGGACGGATTGATTTCGTCGGCGCCGTCCACATAGATGTCAAAATGATCCACCTCGTTAAGATCCAGCACCGGAATTCCCATCTTCTGAAGTCTGGCGGTAGATGCCTGCGAACTGGAGACGGCTCCCCGGATCCGGCTTCTGATCTCTTCCAGACCGTCTATGAAAAAGTTTACGGTGGAACCGGTTCCCACCCCGAGAATGGCGTTTTCCTCAACGTATTTCAGGGCTTCTCTGGCGGCATGCTGTTTTTTGGTATTCTGGCTCATGGGTGCTGTTCTGTTCCTGACTGATTAACGGACAGGTGCATTATACGCCGGAGAAGAAAATTGACAATACACAGATTTGATTTTGGAACTGTGACAGACCGCAAAATCATGAAAATGATTTTTGTGTCAGGCGAAAAACCGTGAATTGCGACATTTTTTCGGAAGCCGGATTGCCTGAAGGATCCGCAGAAAAGCCGCCAAAAACAAAAAGGCCGGCATGACGGCCGGCCGGTGCGGTTGGCGGCGGAGCTAGCGCCCGGAGTTCCCGGACGGTTCCCTGATATTCTTCTCGAATATGATGTCCCGGGTAGGAGTGATGATTTCCGGGAGCGGCACATCCCAAATCTCGGTGGGAAGGCTTTCCACCTCCTGAATGTCCAGGGCCAGTCCTACCGGGAAGGGCCCCTCGCCGGTCTGGTTGTAAATCTGCAGGGTGCGGTCATAGTAGCCGCCGCCCATGCCAAGACGGTTGCCGCTGGCATCAAAGGCCACCAGGGGAGTGCACATGATGTCGATACGGTTCAGCGGGATGACATTCCGGACATCAAGTTCCGGTTCGGGAATGCCGTACTTGTTGTTCACCATGATGGTGTTCTTGTCATAGTTGAGGAACAGAAGGTGTCCCTTGGAGAACGGGTGCAGCACCGGAAGCGCCACCCGGATGTTGTTGTTAAGACACCAGTTGATTACCCCGGCGGTGTCAACCTCGCCGTCAACGCTCATGTACAGGGCGATGCATGAAGCCCTGTTAATGCGCTCATGGTGCATAAAACGGTCAACCATCTGGGCCGAATAATGAGCGTGCTGTTCGGGAGAGATGGTTTTACGCAGGTCGCGGATTTTCTGACGCAGAAGAGGACGTGATGTAGGCATATGTTGTTTTACAGCTTAAAGTTACGGGTATTAAAAAAGGCAGGTGGAACCTGCCTTTTCAGTAATAATCAATCACACCAGACTCCCAAACAATGCTAAGGTCTGAAACCTTGAACCCGGAAGTTCAAAGCGGGGGACGCTGAAGTACACTTAGGCTTCCTGATCGGTTTTCCCATGCGGGGTCGCAGGCTTGCGCACCATGTACCTTTAATCTCCCTAATCTGTATGTATCGGCTCAGGGACATAACCAAATACAATGCCTAAAAATCGGCGATTGAAGAGAATTCAGCCCTCGTTGCCCTTTAGGAGCTCCGCAAGCCTCCTTACTCTTGTTTCAAGTGTATCTCCGATATCCTTTAATTGCAATGATTTTTGGTTCAATTCGTGACAAAAATCCAAAGATGCCAGAAGCGCTATCTTTTCCATGGAGAGCCCCGGAGCCATTTTCCGGAGCTCCAGAATCTTGTCATTGACCATGTTCTGGGCCCGGATCATTGCTGCGGATTCCCCCTTGCGGCAGGTGATGCGCATGGTCTGTCCGGAGAGGGTGAGATTCACCTGTTCGGTGGCCAGAGGCTGAATTTCGTCGGCTGAAGATGCGGTCTCCGGCCGGTTTTCGGTGTTATGCATTGCGAATGTTTCCGCTTAAAACTGAAATTACGGATTGACCGCGGATTAGCTGGACTGTTCGGAGTCCGGTACTTTCGGACTTTCCTCCGGTTTGGGATTTCCGCATTCCGTGCAGAAGTGTCCCTGATTTATTTCGCCGCAGGAACACTGCCAGACCACCCGGCTCCGGGGGGTTCCGCACTCGGAGCAGAACTTGCCGCCGTTCATGCTGCCGCAGCAGCACTTCCAGATTATCCGGAAGGACTTTCCGGAAACAACGGGATTCTGTCTCGCATCCGGCCGTCTTTCCTGTCCGGCCATGGCAAAAAGTCTCAGGGACTCGCCGGTGCCGAAGCCCATCAGCCTCTGGCCCAGCATATATCCCGTGCCGTAAAGGGAAGCACCGAAGGGGGCGGGATAAAATCCGAAAGCCGGATAGAATCCGGGAACGAAGCCGTACCCCCCGGTCCCGCAGTCCGGAATGCCGCCGAAATCGCCCATGCAGCCTGTATCGTCCATAGTGTTCTCCTCGTGTTTTGTCAGCTGTTGTTCCGGAATCCGGTAAGTCCAGCTTATGAATAACATATATATTTGACCGTTTTTGACGCAAACAGTTCCCGAAACGGCATTATTTTTTGATTTTATACCGGATTTCCGAAAGCCGGCCGGCTTCGGACGGATCTTCCTTTTCCGCTCCCCGAATCCGCTTCGGGGAAGCGTCCCCGCCGCAATAATTCTTTGCAATGGCGGGGGTTAGCGATTATAATTCCCGCAATCCCGTGAAGAATCGGGACTTTCAGTTCAAAGAATCATATCCCTCAGTCGCCTGTTTCCGAACCGTCAGTGCCATGGCGGGGCCCGGCAGTCTGCCGGAGCAGTTATTCGGATACCCCGGGTTTCGGGCTTTTTTGATTGTCATTTGATTTTTTTCCTTCAGCAGTTTTGCGCTTTGCCGTGAGGCAGTGCAGCGCAGGGTTTTTTATATATGAGTGAAAAGTTGCATAAAGTGCTGGCAGAGACCGGACTCGGTTCCCGCCGTAATATGGAAGAGGCCATAAAGGAAGGCCGCGTCAGCGTTGACGGAAAGGTTGCCGGGCTTGGTGACCGGGTTGAGGGAACCGAAACCATCAGGGTGGACGGCAGAATCATCAAGACCGGGAATCAGGAAAAGCCGGTGTGCCGTGTTCTTATGTATAACAAGCCGGAAGGGCAGATGTGCACCCGGATGGATCCTCAGGGCCGTCCCACGGTGTTCGACCGCCTTCCGCAGATTTCTAACGGCCGCTGGATTTACGTGGGACGTCTTGACGTGAATACCTCGGGACTTTTGCTTCTTACCACCGACGGTGCTCTTTCAAACGGCCTTACCCATCCGAGCCGCGAAATGGAGCGCGTTTATGCGGTCCGGGTGTTCGGAGAGGTTTCCCGGGAGCATATTGAAAAGCTGACCACCGGGGTGGAGCTGGAGGACGGGCCGGCCCGTTTTGCCCGTGTGGAGCAGGGCGGCGGCGAGGGCATGAACAAATGGTTCTATGTTACCCTTCGTGAAGGCCGGAAGCGCGAGGTCAGAAGGCTCTGGGAGGCTCTGGGCTTCCGGGTGAGCCGTCTCAAAAGAATCAGATATGCCTGTGTGGAACTCGGCAAGCTTCCCGAGGGCGGCTGGCGGGAGCTTTCCCTGAAGGAGGTAAACGAGCTCCGGCAGATGGCAGGGCTGATACCGGAAACACGTACCGTGCTCAGCACTGAGGATCAGGCTTCGGGAGCCCGGGAGGAATATCTGGAGAGAAGACAGATTCAGAAATCCTTCCGCCGCTATCGTGAGAAGCAGGGGTTCGGAGGCAGAAGCGGCGGTGCCGGATTCCCCGCTCCCGGGGGCGGGAGCGCCAGGATGCGGGATGCGGTTTCCGAGCGGGCCGGCAGAGGTTTTGCGAGCACCTATCTCCCCCGGAACCATAAGCCGTACATTCCGGTTACCGGACTCAACAGGGACGATGAACGGCTTGGCCTGGATTCACCCTTCGCCGGAAAGCCCCGCCGGGAGCGGAGTCGCTTCGGCGGGAAGAGCGCCGGATCTCAAAAATCCGGCAGGAAGGAGACCCCGATCCGGGGAGATCTCGGCGAACGCGGTGACAGAAGCGAATCCCGGCAGCGGAAGGAGGGATTTTCCGGTAAAAATTCCCGCGGTTCCGAAAAGGGCAGATTCCGGGATCGGGATACTGACAAAAAGCCCTTCCGCGATGCACCGAGAAAACCCCGCGGTGCTCAGGATCTCCGCCGGAAATCCCCGGCCAGAAGCTCCTCCCGCGGGGCTTCCGGGAAGAAAAAGTCCGAAATTGATTTCTGATGCGGCATTTCGCGTTGCGGCCCGGAGTTTCTTCGGGCCCTGTTCCGTAACTGCATGGATAAAGTCCAAAACACAGCCGCTGGCGACAAGTGCAGCGAGTTGCAGGGTATTCCAGAAGCAACAGAGAATTCCTGAACTGACGAGCGGAAATCACAAAAGTGCAAAATAGCTCGAGATCCGAGTACTTATGCGTATTCTGCTGATTGCTGCCGGACTTTATCCAAAAAAAACACAATATTCAGGGCTTTTGGAGCGGGATGTTCAGATGAGAGGAGTTGGAAAGTTTTGCAGGGAAGGGCAGTAAGCAGAAATCCCATTATGATGACGTTTTAAGCCGCAGACAGGATCCGCGTGTACGGCTCAGGGGCCGAAAATCTCCTTGCGTGATTGAAAGCTATGTTCTGAGATGTTTCGGTTTTTCATAGAAACACCTGAGGCTGCCGGAGATTTTGGGAACTCTCCGGCAGGACTGAAAACATATCAGATGTTTTTCTTTGCTGATGCAGAGCTGAGTTCCAGTATTCGGGCTTCCATTATCCTAAGACGCTTCTCCTTCTCAGCATTTTCCTCATCCGCCCTTTCCAGCTTATTCCGGTATTCGTCCAATTCAGCCCTGACACGGGCTTCGGTCTCGGCCCTGACGCGGGCTTCGGTCTCGGTTCTGACGCGGGCTTCGGTCTCGGCCCTGACGCGGGCTTCGGTCTCGGCCCTGACGCGGGCTTCGGTCTCGGCCCTGACGCGGGCTTCGGTCTCGGCCCTGACGCGGGCTTCGGTCTCGGCTCTGATACAGGCTTCGGTCTCGGCCCTGACACGGGCTTTCCACTCAGGCAGAGCTTGCTCAAAACGGGCTGTCCAGAACTTATTATAGTTCTCCATATATCCCCTCCATGTATCAGTACCGGTAAGAAATCTCAAATCCCTGGCTACAATATCTTCCATTATACCTCTGTCATCGTTGTCGCATAAACTCTCAAGATCCTCATATGTGGAGCACAGCAAATATGACAGGTAGTATTCCAGAAACGATGACGGTTTCTTTACTTTTTCACGGAACCTGTTCAAATCGATTATCAGTGTGCATGGCCCTTTTTGGAACAGTTCTCCGATAATATTCCGGTTCACGAGGTCAAACGAACAGTATCCCGCACCCCAGTACCAGTTGTCAGACGGCGGTCTGAGGTTGTTTGGTGCTCCGACACTGGATATTATGACTGTAAGACATTTTTTTTCGAGCACCAGTTTTCGGGTATCGGTTCCCGGATCCTTATTTGCTGACCATCCGCCCCAGTAAATAAGGAAACGATCTATGTGGTAGCTGGTGTTCTGCATTTCAATATCGACATCATATTCGCGAGACCGGGCAAAGACATCCATGGCAAAGGTTCTTTTCCCGTACTCCACCTGAATTTCCTCGGAACCGGAACTGAGCCCTGAAACAGAGTCGTCTCCGAAATACATCCGTATCAGCTCGCGTCCCACACCGTCAAGAACACGTTCCTTCAGAATAAACTTGAAATAGCTGTCTTCCATTCTGCATATCTCTTCTGACTTGTTTTCGGCCTTCAGCTCGTTCAGGCGTTTCCTGTTGATTTTCAGGTCCTGCTCATATAGCTGTTCCATGTATAAACTCCTTCAAAAATCAAATTAACTTGTGTGCCTGGGACCCGGAGAATCTGATGGTCTTAAGGCGGCTTAGTCAAAGAAATGATCTGAATGAGAACGTTCTCATCTGTCCTGTTATCCGGTTCGTCAGATATCAGCAGAATAATAATCCCGCAGCATCAGGCATGCTGTCGGAAAAGCTGTCGCCCAGGATCCTTAAAGGGATCCCGGAATTCCGTTCTCCCTGAAGAAAATCCGGGAGGAGGACCTGAAAACAAAGAGAGACAGTAGGATGCGGGATATCCGTCCGGTATCGGCACGGATAAATCGCAGGGGTGGATTTCACGAAAAACAGATCGAAAAATCAGAGAGCGAAATCTGCAAATTTCAGGCAAAATAATTTCTGCCGCAGTCATAATCTTTACCTTTCGAACCTAATATCAGCGTTTCGGACAAATCTTTAACTTTCGTATTATTGTTCACTTGCGGAGAACAACGGCATTGTATCATGACTTTTTATAAAGTTGCAGAACTTTTTATTGTTGAGATAATTTTATATAAAATTGTTTAATTTATAGCCAGTTAAACAGTTGAAGGTGGTAACGCATGATTCTGGCATCAAATCTGCGCGGTGCAAATAGCCGCAAAGTGCCTGAAAATCACGATGGTTGATTTTGAAACGTTTATTGAGAAAATAACGGGAGTTCTTTAAGGGTATCGGCATTCCTGCGATTCTGCGTAACATTGCTCTTGATCAGATGAGCATTTCGGTAAAATCCGGACATCCTTTTGTTCGCTCGGGTGATTTTAAGCACGATCTCAGACCGTTGAGAGATCATAAAGCATCTGTCTGACACTGCTGTTGAAAGCAGGTAAATCCGAAACGCATAAGGAAGGATGTTATCCGGTTTTCAACGCTTGGATACTCGGTGGCCGCAGGGTAAAAGTCCCAAATCCGCCGCTGGTGTTGAAAGTGTATTGCCTGGTGGTGACAGCAGTGAAATAGCCTACAGAAGCAATCGCGAATTCCTGAACTGACTGACAGAAATCATTTCAGGCAGAGTGGATAAGAGTGCAAAACAGCCTGAAGTCCGATTACTTGTGTATGCAGCCGGTTTTTGCCGGACTTTATCCAAAAAAAAACAACAGACCGGGCTTTGTTGCTGGAAGCCTGCCGGATGAGGGCGGATGGGCGGATGGGCAGATGGGCAGATGGGCAGATGATGGGCGGACAAAACCGGAAAAATTTGCATGGAAGGGCAGAAATCCCATTATTACGTTTTCAGCCGTCGGATGCGGAACCGCACTTTACGGTACGGGGCGGTTAAAACTCCTCCTTCCCGAATTTCCGGAAAAGGTATTTCCGGCCGCGGTTTCGCGATTCCGGGTTCCCGCAATAAAATATCACGTCCCGGACGGTTCTGTATGTATAATGATGTAATGTGCAGGTATCCGGAGAATATCTTAAAGTGTTTGACATGATGTGGGTTTACGATCCTTCCGCATGGCTCGGGCTGCTTACCCTGGTGGTGCTGGAGATTGTCCTGGGAATAGATAATCTGGTTTTTATTGCCGTGCTGGCTTCAAAGCTGCCGCTTCGGCTTCAGGACAAGGCCCGCTATGTCGGTCTCGGCATGGCCCTTCTGGTCCGGCTTGTCCTGATTTCGGCCATCTCCTGGATTGTTACCCTCACGAAACCCCTTCTGGAGTTTTTCGGCACCGGTTTTTCGGCACGGGACATCATCATGCTTCTGGGGGGCGGATTCCTTCTTTACAAGGCCACCAGCGAGCTTCATGACAAGCTGGAGGGACAGGAGGAGAAGGTGTCCTCGTCCCGGGCCGCGACGCACGCCTTCTGGCTGGTGGTGCTGCAGATTGTGGTGCTGGATGCGGTGTTCTCCCTGGATTCCGTCATTACGGCCGTGGGCATGTGCGAGCATGTGTTCATCATGATGTTCGCGGTGATTATTGCCATGATTATCATGGTCTGGAGCTCCCGGCCGCTTACGATTTTTGTCAGCAGGCATCCCACCCTGGTGATTCTCTGCCTGAGCTTCCTGCTCATGATCGGGTTTTCCCTCCTGGCGGAAGGCCTTCATATTCATGTTCCCAAAACCTATCTCTACGTGGCCATCGGGTTTTCCATTCTTATTGAAATCTTTAACCAGATTGCCAGAAAGAACAGCCTTCGGCTCAGATCCGACATCAAGAACAGCCGGGAGCTGGCGGCCTCGCTGGTACTCCGGATTCTCGGATCCCGCAGCGACAGTCAGGTGCAGACTATCAAGGAGTCCATTGTGGCTCCCCCGGAGGCGGTGTTTGATTCCGCCGAAAAGGATATGGTTTCCCGGGTGCTGCAGCTTTCCAATCAGCCGGTGCGTTCCATTATGACTGCCCGCCGGGATGTGGTGATGGTGGATATCTCCCAGGACTGCGGGGAGATTATGAAGACCCTGGCCGAAAGTCCCTACAGCCACCTGGTGGCCTACCGGGACGGCAACCGGGATGCTCCCATCGGGATAATCAGCAAGTCCGAGGTGCTGTCCCAGGAAGTGCTGTCCGGCACCGTGGATTTTCAGAAGCTGGTGAAGCAGCCCCTTCTGATTCCGGAAACCGTCAGCGTGCTCAAGGCTCTCCAGGAGGCCAAAAGTGCCAAGATCTACCACGTTCTTGTAGTGGACGAGTTCGGCAACTACGAGGGGCTGGTAACCATGCACGACATTATGGAATGCTTTTCCGGAGACCTGCCGGAACGCAGCGAAATGGCCGAGATCCGAAAGCTTGATGACGGTTCCTTCCTGGCCCGGGCCGATATCCCGCTTTCGGAGCTGGAGATGCATTCCGGCTGTCATATCGAGCCCAGTGCCCACTACCACACCCTGGCCGGGTTTGTCATCGAAACCCTGCAGAATCTTCCGGAAGCCGGTACCGAGCTTGTCAGGGACGGGTGGCTGTTCCGAATTACCGAGGTTGAAAACAATACCGTGGCGCAGGTGCGGATCTTCCCTCCGGCTCCGCCTGCTTCCGGCAAAGAATAAAGGAGATAACATATGAGCAATGTTCTCAGCTCCTGGCTTAAGAATAATGAGCATGAGGTGATTCTCTGCTCCCTCTGCTTTCTGGCAGTGTCATTTTCATTTCTGAATCCCCTCTGGTTCGGTCAGGCTCCGGGATTTGACGGCTCTCTTTTTGCGGTCATCGGCAAAATGTTCGCCGGAGGAGAGGTACTCTATCGGGATATTATCGATATCAAGGGGCCCGGGATCTTCTTTATGGATCTTATCGGCTACCGGATCGGCGGCTTCCGGGGGATCGCCTTTATCGAAACCATTCTCCTGGTCTTCGGGGTAATCTCCGTGGATCTGGCACTCAGAGTGTTCCGGCTGAGTCCCCTGGCCCGGTTCTGCTCCATCATGACGGTGCTTACCCTCCACGGTTTCAGGTACTATTACGGCAACATGACCGAGGACTATGCGCTGTATTTTTCCATGATTGCCAGCTATCCCTTTGCCCTGATGCTCGGCCTCCGGCGGTTCAGCTGGCGCATGGGCTTTCTGGTGGCTTTTTTGTTTGCGGCCACGGTTTCCATGCGTATTAATAACGGCGCCTATTTCGGGGCCTGGTATGTCATGCTGTTCTTCTTCTTTCTGTCCGGCAGAAGGTTTATGGACGCTCTCGGGCTGTTTCTCACCAGCATTGCGGGACTCGCGGCGGTTTTCGGGGGATTCGGACTCTACTTTTACTCCCAGGGCGGCATGGCACTGGTGAACGAGGCGGTGTTCTACAGTTTTTCCGTGTTTTTAAAGGACGGCGCCTACGGCACCCCGGGTTTCAATCTCCTGTCAGGCATCACGGGGCTTTTCCGCACCGGACTTCTGCCGCTGGTGCTGGGTACGGCGCTGGTGCTTTTCAGAAAGGACAACTTCCTCATAATGAACTCCCGGTACAATGACCGGAACTGGTTTCTGTTCTATCTTGCCCTGGGGATCGTGTTCACGATCATTGCCAACAGCATTTCGGGACACGTTTACGATCACTATGACGAGCTGTTCCTGCCGTTCATGTTTATTCCGCTGGGTTTTCTGGTGCATCGCTATCTGCATGTGATCCAGGACATCAGCATCAGCTTCCTGACCATATTCTTTCTGATAATTTTTCTTTTGTCCGAGCATATCCTGTGGACCTGGGATCATCATGAATGGACTCATCTCACGGTTTGGACCCATGTGGGAATCGATGCGCTCATTGCCGGAGGACTGGCGCTGGGGCTGTTCTTTCTGAGAAAGCTGGCCGGAAGATACTGGCACAGCCATACCCTGTTCCTGTGCATCAGCGTGGTGGCTGCCATTGTGCTGGGCATCTATGCCATAGTCCTGGGACATTCCCAGGGCCGTCCCTGGGACGAGGACACTCAGGAGATTGTGGATATGGTCCGGAGCCAGACCGCGGATCAGGATCGTATCTGGGTGGAGGGCGATGCGCCGCAGTACTATCTCTGGACCGATCGCAATGCTGCCGCGCCGCAGCTCTTTTTCGGAAACGTGAATCCCGGCTATGACGTCAGAATGAAGGTACTGAGCTCCATTACCTTTTTCAGGCCCCGGTTCATTATCTTCACCGGAAAGAAACTCAATGCCTACCGGGATGCCGAAGCCAGGAACATGGTGGAGACGGTGTTCAGCTATTCCGAGCAGATGTTCTACCGCTATATCTTCGGCAACTACGAGGAAGTGCTGCCCCGGCTGTTTGTTCTTAAGGGAGCCGAGGTCTCGGTCATAAATTCCGGGACGGCTCCGGAGAACGGCGGGGAGAATTCATCAGAGGCTCCCGAGGACAGAGAAAATGAAGTCCCGGTTTCTCCGGCAGGAACGGAATCCGGAGAACTCCGGCTTATCGACGGCGGTGTTTCCGGGGCGGATTCCGATACGGGAGTTCCTCCTGCTCCCGTTGCCCCCGCCGCCGGCAGGGAACCGGCCGGGGAGCCCATAGAGCTTCCTCTTAACGGATCCTGAGCTTTACTCTTCCGTGATCCGAAGCTCCCAGGCGGAGCTTGCGGGTACGGGGAAGCCCCGGGAATCCTGTTCCCGGGGGGTACCGAAACGTTCTCTGCCCGCACGGGTGTCGCGAAGCTGCCATACGCCCATGATTTCCCCGTCCGAGATCCACAGCGGGTAGCAGGATCTCAGGTATACCGGAATCCGGTTTTCCTTCCAGAAGCCTTTCATCAGGGTGTGTCCGCTTCGTCCCGGAAAGGCGAGCTTTTCCGAAAGAGCCGGCAGAAAGCATAGCGTGATTTCAGCGGGCAGGGGAATTTCCGGAGCTTTGCCGGCAGGTTTTCTGAAGATCCGGAAAACCAGATCCTGAAAACGTCCGGAAAGCTCCGGCCGTTCCGGAGTATCTCCGGGCGTCAGCCTTACGGTGCAGCCCTTAAGCCTGTCATGAAAACGGGGAACGACATGGACACAGTCTCCGTATATGGCGATTCTGATGCCGTTTTCCGTTATATGTCCGGTTTTGTCCGGAACCGGCGAAAGCCACATCCTTAAAAGTTCCTCGAGCTTCCCGCGGGAGGGCGTCAGATGCTGTCTTCTCAGAAACTCCCGGACTGTCAGCATGGCTTCGTCCCGTTCCCGTTCCCGGGAAAAACCTCCGAGATCGAGCACGGGGATATCAGTGCCCGGGAACGTCAGGATGTTCTTTTCCAGGAGTGCCGCAAGATGGCGTTCCAGCACCCGTTCCTCCATGGCCAGGTGCTTCACGGTGAGAGAGACGGCTTCGGCACAGTCCGGGAAGCGTTCTTCCAGGAGCGGAACGACCCGGTTTCGGATAAAGTTCCGATCGTAGTTGTCCTGCAGATTTGTGGGATCGGTTACAAAGCCGATGTCATGACTCCGGGCGTATTCCTCGATTTCGGCACGGGTCATGGAAAGCAGGGGGCGGGCCAGGGTGCCGTTACGGAAGGGCTTTTCCGGCTTCAGGGAAACCAGTCCCCGGAGACTGCTGCCCCGGAAGAGTGCCAGAAATGCCGATTCCAGAAGGTCGTTTTTATGATGGGCCGTAAAGAGCACCGGATGCTCCAGGGGAGCCATGTGCCGGGACAGGGCCTCGTAACGGACTTTTCGGGCCTCGGCCTCCGTGGATCCCCGGGAGGTATCCACAGTAACATGCTCGCAGGAAAACGGGATTCCGAGCTCCCGGCAGCGTTCCCGGCAGAAGATTTCCCAGGAATCGGCGACGGACTGGAGATGGTGGTGCACGTATACCGCCTCCAGTCCGGCGGCAAGCCTGCGGTTTTCGTGAGCCAGCGCCAGAAGCACGGAGGAGTCCGCGCCCCCGCTCAGGGCGATGATCCAGGGGCGTCCGGCCCAGCGGGACCAGTCGGGAAGCGTAATGCGGCTTAAAGGAATGTCAGGGCTGTTCATGGGGCCTCCGGGATGCTTTTGCCGTCATTTTACCGCAGTTTCGGGGACAGCGGGCCGGGGAATTATTACCGGAACGGCAGGGTACAGGACGGTTCCGGGGGCGACGGCTACTTTAAACAGGGCCGGCATCATTAACCGGATTTCGGCATTGACCGAATACTCCGGATGCAATATAGTCCTGATTGAGGAAAATTACCGGGAGGATCCCGGGAAGGCTCTGATTTATCATGGTTCAGGGGGGCGAATGCATGCTGGAAGGACTTTTTGAGGCCGTGTTTTCAGGCTGTGGGATTTATGCGGTGCTGCTGGCACTCGCTGTTTTTATTATTCTGATTGCCCTGGCGGAGCCGGTTATCGGGATTCCGCTTTTTATTGTAATGCTGTTTTTTGCGGGGCTATACCTGAAAGACCGGAAGAAAAACCGGAGTAATGAACCCCCGGCTGATACCGTTCCCGACATGGTTCCTGATTCCGGGCGGAAAAAGGGCCTGAACCGTTCTGTGGACGAAATCTGGCTGGGTGTTGTCATCGTGGTGCCGGCAATACTCTGGAATGTATGGAGCTATATTAAGGATAATGCCCCGTTTTTTTCAGGCGAAAAACAGGCGGAGGCGTTTTCCGCTGCCGGATCGGATACGAAGCTTTCCGGAAAGGGGGATACAGGAGGCAGTGAAATTTTAAACTGCGCAAAACCGGGATCGTCTGTCTCCGGACGTTATTCGGTTATCGGGGTTTACAGCACGCTGAGCGAGGCCGGCAGGGCCGCAGGAACAGCCGATGACGGAAAAGAAGTCCCGTCCGGTGTTTTATGCATTGATGCCGTTTCAAATCCCGGAAAATTTGTTCTCAGGCGGTTCCTTCCCGATAGCACGCAATAATGCCTTTTCCGAGTGAGCCGGCAAAGTATCGGAGGAATGCGGGAAATAAGGGAGATCAGGGAAAGGAGAAATAAAACAGCCGGGGCGGCGGGAAAGAACCAAAGATGCCTGCCGAGCCGTTCTTTCCCGGGATACTTTAATGCTCAGTCCTTGTCAAAGAAGTTGCGGGACGTTACATTGCGGTGATTGTGCTTCATCTGTTTTTTGACGCCCTGGGTCATGGTGATGACGTATTCGTTCAGAATGTCAAGATTGCGGTTAACGAGGCTGAGGTCGTCAAATTCCTCGGAAAATACCTCCGAGGTCCAGAAGCTGTTCAGATGAACAATCCCGGAGCTCCGGCTTTTGACAACGATACTCATGGCTCTCCTGACGATTTCGTCAGGAGAAAACACCGAATCATCGTGAGGAATCACCTCCGCATAGGGGATTTCAAAGAACTCCTCCAGCTTCATGATGGTTATGAGACTGTCTTTTCTGGCTATCACCTCGCCGTTTCCCGTGGCTATGCCGTGTTTCCACGGGGAGGAGAGCTCGGAGGGATCCGGTGTTTTCAGGTGGGTTCCCCGCGGGTACTCCTTTTTTGGCATGGTGTCTGTGGTGAATTCCAGCCCCAGGGATTCGGAAAAGGCGTCAGTCATTGTAAAATTGTCAAAAAGATTCATGATGGAATGTCCTTAAATTATTACCATATTAGCGACTAATTTTTATTGATGATATACTTATAGCACAACAGCAGCCAAAAATCCACAAAGATTTTACTGTGCATTTCCGTGCCGGATCGGGTACCGCGGGCTGAGACCCGGCGCCCCGATGGTACGGGGAATGCGTGAGCGGCAGAGGGCAGAGGATTCGGGAGCATATGAAGACCGGGGAAAGAAAGACGGGCAGGGATTTGAAAAAGGGGAAGGAGCCCCGGAACGGAAAGGCGGAGGACGTTCCCGGTTCCGGAGGCGGAGAAGATTCTTTTCCGGAGCTTCCTGCGGGGCAACTCCTTAATCCCGGGAGCCTGGTCCGGTTTGGACATTTCCGGCAGGGAAAGAGAGATACCGGGGAGGCAGTTCCCGTGGAGTGGCTGGTACTTGAAAGAAGATGGAACGAGGTTCTCCTGATAAGCCGCCATGGTCTTGCCGGAAGACGCTTTCATGACAGGCCGGACCCGGTATCCTGGGCGGACTCGGATCTCAGATACTGGCTCAATCATGATTTTCTGAACACCGCGTTTTCAGCCGGGGAACGCAGGGCCATCAGGCTGTTTGCGCACAGTGATGAGGATCTTTCCGGGCAGGAGAGTTCCGGATCAGGGATCGTCCGGGACTACGTGTTCTGCCTCAGCATTGCCGAGGCCTCCCGGTATTTCAGGGATGACGAGTCCCGGCGGTGCCGCCCGACAGAGTATGCCAGGCTCGGTTATGGCACCGAAATTTGGATGCTGCGCTCCCCCGGAGCCTTTCCGGATCAGGTGGCGACGGTAAACGGTGATGGCAGCATCTATCCGTACGGGTGGAATGCCGGAGAGTATTTTTCAGTACGGCCGGCGCTGTGGGTCGGTCTTCGTCTTCCGGAGAATTCCGGCAGCGGGGAGTTCTCTGTTAAAATGTCGGCCGGTGGTGATCTGTGATCCCGGAACCACCTGATTCTGCCGCGATCCGTTTTTTTTTGAAAACCGGGGTGCGTCGGACCCGGGAATGATTTTTGCGAGTCGGAGAAACTAAAAAATATGAAGAGACTTTTTTTGCCGGTTCTTGCCGCGCTGCCGGTTTTCTGCCATCTTCCGGCGGCGGCCATGGATGACCGGGAGGTGCTGGCAGAATGGGAGAATACCGTCATTTCCGTTGCTCCGGACAGCCGGACACCCGAGGATATCACGCTTCTCCGGGCCTTTAACAAAACGTGGCAGGTTCCGGCCATTTCTGCCTACCTGAAAAAGTGGAAGCCTGCCGGAAAAAAGTCCGGGAAATCTGCCGGAGGAACCATTGCGGTCCGCGGTTATGACGACTGCGACGAGGACAGCTGCACGGTTTTCGTGCGGGAAAATGCCGGGAAGGACGGTCATGCGCTTTTCTTCGTGATTCTGGGGTCGGTATCGGACGTCGTGTATACCGAGAATCTCATTGCCTACGATTATGACAGAAAGGCCGGGATCATGAAGCCTCTCCCGGAGCTTCCGGCTCTCGCTTATTCCTCGGGGCTCAGTACTGAAGGTTCTGACTATCAGGTCTATTCCTTTCAGGATAACGACAGTCTGGTGATCACCGACGGAGTGACCGACGGTCCCCTGGTGGAGGCCAAATCGCTGTTTCTGCCGGACGGGGCCTCTCTGAAATACGAGGGCACCGAGATCACCGTTAACGGTACCCGCATGAAGGAGCAGCTGGCAGCGCTGGATGCCGGTGAGTTTTCCTTTTACGATATTGACCAGGACGGGAACACGGAGCTTTTTCTGAAAAACACCGCCGGGGGCATTCTGGCTCTTTCCGTTGCCGGCAATCCGGAAACCCGGGAGGCGGAATACATCGATTTCAGCGAGGAAGGTACCTTCCGTTTTTATGAAAAGGGACTTTCTCAGGAGCGGGACTGCGGATCCGGATGCTTTTCGGGAAGCTATGTTCTTATGGAGAACAGTGTTGCCGCGGCAAGGCTTTCGGTACATGAGATAACCACGCCGCCGGGAGAGAGCGTGAATCCGGAGGGAGCTTCGCAATACAGAATCTCGGGCCCTGACGGTTCCGAAAGGGAGGTAACTCCGGCGGAAAAGGACGCCTTTATTAAAAAAATGGGGAAGCAGGTTACTCCGGAGTACGGGTGGCAGCCCCTTTTGGGCATCAGAGCCGAATTCCCGCAGGACGGGGAGCCGGGCAGGTAAGGTGCCGGCCGGCCCGGGGGAAAGGCTGTTTTCCCGGACCGGCAACTGATATTCAGGAGGCAGAATGAGCGACGGAAAAAGAGAAGGCCCGGCCCAGAACCGAAACGGTTTGCAGACAAAATGGCTTCCGGAGACAGTATGCGGCATTTTTGCGGCGGCTGTCGTAATTCTGCCGTTTTTTCAGAAGGAGTGCCGGGAATCACCGGTCGCCGAATCATGCGGCACGGTCTGCCTGATATGGGATACCTGGACCTCGATGTTCTGCGGGATGCCGTTTATGACACGGATGGTGGCAGTGTCGGTGATTTTCTGCTGGTATACAGTGTGGAAGGGCTACGGATTCAGCAGAGGACTTCTTTTTGTGCTGTGTATGATTTTTACTCAGGCACTGGTCTTTGGTTATCTGGCCGCCCGCTAATTGTCAGGCGGCAGTTTCTGGAATTCGGTGAAATTTTGTTTGTGATTTGTGATGCTTTTGCAAAAACAGAAACGTCCGGATTCGGAGTGCAGAGTTTTCACGTTTTTACATTTTTCATCTCATAAACTATATCCTGATTCTGATAAAATTATGGCTCTGTTGCAGAGGATAGTTGATCCGACAAAATCCTGATTTTGAGTGATGTAAATATCTTTAAAGAGGTTTCAAAATGATTTTAAGCACTTGCTTCTACATAGACAACACAGGATGGTTCAAAGAACAGTTTGAACTGTCAAGGTGCTTATTTAATCAGGCCAGATACTTCTT
>Ga0310695_10002239_pt1 | contig 41552 bp, 30 predicted proteins | sample RumenRJG_04DNA_FD_203882 | JGI IMG/M metagenome (GOLD analysis project Ga0310695, IMG submission 203882) | Bovine rumen microbial communities from Lethbridge, Alberta, Canada - RJG_04 (v2) (version 2) | ecosystem: Host-associated > Mammals > Digestive system > Stomach > Rumen | place: Canada... | reverse complement strand
AAGCGTCAAATAAGGACAAAAAAAGATACACAGCAATTAAACAACCAACAATTATTATACACAACCACGATAATATAAAAGCAATTCTATGTTTACGCCAGAGTTTTTTGAATGCAGATTGAGAGTGGCATATCACTTTCTTCGGTTCTGCATCACTCATATCTGAACTAACAAATTGAAAGATACCAGATACTATATACAGACATAATATGAAGAAATCAAAAAGAAAATAAACAAATGACACTCTAATTAAAACGATGAGTGTCAGTTTTAAGAAAAGGGCGATGCTAACACATGTAATATGAGATGTGAACTCATAGTTAAAGATGTTCGTCTTTTCACCGAATAAAAGTGCACCCATTAAAATCATGATCACAAGTATTGCTATCAAGATTGAGTATGACGTAAGGGAATTCAATTGACTATAAAAATTCCATGTCCTTATGTGTTTCGTGTCATTCATTTCATCAAACTTTAGCGCCTTATACCTATCATAAATAAACACTATTAAGCTCAAATAAATACCTGTCAAGATGGACAACGAGCTCAAAACATAATCTATTACATTTGTATGAAGCAGACCATCAGGTTGAACGAGTAAAAACACGACAGCCATCAAAATAGCAACTAATTGGAGAAAAGAGAACCACAAAAGTGGCGGCATACCTGATCCGTTTAAATTCTGATATTGCCATTTGTGTCCTTCTTTTACAAGATGGATGATGTAATATAGGAGGTAGTTACTCTTCATTTTGTTTACTACTTTAGATTATAAACATCGTCATTGATTTCCTTCAGCAACAATGTACAGAATTCATATATTTTATCCCTGTTCAGGATACCATCTTCTAACATCTCTTCGTCAACTTCGATATACGGATGAATAGAAACACCTTTATCAAAATCAAATGTGGATTGTTTCTTTGTTGCAGTATTTTTCATTATACCCTTACGAGTCCTGAAATTAAAAAAATCGAGAGTCTTTCCTAAAAAGGACAACTTTAAGTCTTTAGTTGCTTCTACCAATTGATCCACATTCTCATATGCCACGGCATTCCCCACTTTCTTTATCTGTACAAGAACTTCGTATGCTTGAGCCTCCAATTCCTCTTGTTCGTCAAGTCCCACTTCCGGACAGATATAATCAACGCTATACAAAGTATCAACAACAGAGTTTTTCTTAAATTCTTCTATTTCCTTTTTCGAAAAGTAGGCTTGCACCTGACACTTATTCTTCCATTTAAACAACTCCTCAAAATACGCTTTTACCGCGTCCCTAATTTGATCATCATTCTTTTTTTCCAAAAACAATAAACCCACACTTTTATCGAATGGAGTATATAAATAAAAATAATATCTTGCGGCAACTATATCCGTTGCAGAGATTGTTCTTCTACGTTGAGTCGTATCAGACATCGCCGCCATTTTTCTTATCATATCATACCGTCCCCCATCCAAATATCCCTCAATGGTATAATTATCTGGATGTGCTTTTATTATCTGATTTATTGAGTCTCCTTTCTCAAGAAAAACGGTCAAACCCTTCTTTTTATCTTTATATTCCCACACGTTATTTTTGATAAGCTTTTCAAGAAAAGCCTTGTAGAGCTTTTTGAACTTAGCAAAATCCGTCTGTTGGGGCGACTTCTCTGCATAAAATTTCCCTTGTACTAAGTCTCCATACGTTGTTTTTGAAGGAAGTATAATTTTATATACTTCAAGTTGACTTGTTGCTGACATAATATTACAAATTTATACTAATTTCATTCTTTTTCCGAAAGAATCCATCCTTCTTCCTCTGATTTCCATCCCTCTATCACTGCCAGTCGACCTTCTTCCAGATACGCTGCAAGGTGCGGTTTGTTGATGTAGAGCAGAAAAAGCAACACACTCTTGGCGGTCTGTACCTTTTCTTCTTTCGTAAAGCAAGAAGTGATGCTGTTTAGTGTATTTATGTACTCCTCCATATGACTTTCCGTATTCAGTGTGAGACGGTACATAAAGTTCCCATAATAGCTCCGCTTTTCTTCAGGTATATCCGTCAAAACATCCTCTTTCCTAAGCATCTTCTCAAACGAGGTATTGTAGCAGAAAGTGGAGAAAGCCTCTAACATCCTACGCATAATGTTGCCTATACTCATCTCTTGAGTCTCATCGGGGTCAGCCGCATCAATATTTGCCGCATAACCATACACTTGTTCAAGCAATTTCTTATACTCGTTCTTCAGCTTCTTCACCTCAAGTTTATTATTTGCTAATTCCATATACAATGTACGGTCACTATTACTGATGTCCACCACCTCGTTACGTATCTTCACCAGATCAAATACAGAATGCAAATCGTGGGACATCACCAATATCCTGCTGTTAGTATTCCCTTTCAGAATATTTCCAAATTGGAACCTTAGCAGCGACATTACACCTACACGGTTACCATAATCGAAACTTGACACAGGGTCATCTATCACGATCAAATATTCAGAGGCGTATTTGGCTGCCTCGGTCTTTCCTGCAAACAATTTGGCAAAGAAGTAGCACAAACCCAACACATTCCTCTCACCCACACTTATCTTCTTTGGTTTCACAGACCTACCATTGATTTTCAACAAATAGCAACCATCACCTGGCTCTAACTTCACCTTACGTTTACTATAGAACACATATTGTAACTCTTGATTAATGTAACTCAAGGCTATGTCTGTGCGCTCCTTCTGAGCTTTCAACGCTTTAATATCACTTTGCACCTTCTCACACTCTTTACCTTTTTCATCCAAATCCTGTCGATTTTGATCACTATTTTTTAATGCTTGTTTGTAACTCATCAGCAAGGCTGCAAGCTGTTTCCGGGCCAACAGATTATTTTCCTTCCGCACCTGATTGTAGAGTTTTGTTCGTTTGTTTACTGAATCATTAAATCGTTCAACACACTTTTCCAATACGTCTAACGCGCCTTTCCATGCTGCAAGTGCATCCACGTATGCATCACAAAAATCATCATCGAAAGGTTCTTTCAGCGCCTCATAAATATTCCTCTTACGCAGGCTTATTCTATCACGCACAATATCTAGTATGTGATTCAGGTTCGCTTGTGCAGTCAACACTGCATTCAGTTCTCGTTCGTTCAGTCCACCACCAAACTCAGGCAATGGCGTTTCAACTGTAGCAAAAGTTCTCAATGCATCATCCAACATATCTTCGTATTCGTCAGCTTCTTTGTTGAGGATATTGGTCAACGTCTGGGCTATTTCCAACTTGTCATGCTCTTTTATCTCGCGCAGACAAAGTGGACAAAATGCCCAATCTCCTTCAATCAATTGGCGCGTTTCATGAGTGGAATGTCTCGAATACATAGTCAACATACTCATCAATCGTCGCTCGCGTTCGCTTAGCGCTGGAGTCTCTATAGATTTCGTCAATGCCGCCTCTAAATCTTCAAGTCTTTCAGGCAATGATGATGTCATTTTTGTCCATATCACCATTTGCGCATTCTCCGACTTTTTATACAAATTCAAATCTTCCACCACTCGTTCACGTAGAAGTTCATAGCTCTCTACGGGTTCCTCCAGCCCCATCAGTGTAGTGATCACATCATCGGTAACACGGCTCTTCTGTGTATTTCCTTTCGCATCACGGTCTATGTCTGCCCAGCCTTTATCTGCACGTAGCACATCTCTAATCTGATTGAAATAATAGTGTGGCGAGATGTTCTCCCCTGCATCGTCATATTTCTTTCTCTCTTCGTCCAACTTCCCATATTCTCCCTCCTTCTTGACCAGTTCTTCCTTCTTTTGTGCAATTTGTTCATCCAATTCCACTTGCTCACCTAGCATCACTATTGTGTTGATGCCATCTTTTTCCACTCTTACTTGTTCGCGCACGAAATCTTCATCGAAGATAAAAACGGATTCCTTTTTATCATCGACAATGGTCGCTTCCGACGTCACGGTAAAGTCTGCATTCTTTTCTTCATCGGGTTTTGTTAATTCACCGATACTATGTGCTATGGTCGTCTTGCCACTACCATTACGACCATACACCACGCTCACCGCATATTTTTTAAATAACTCTAACTCCGTTTCGTTTTCGAAACAGCCACCTTTAATCTTTATCTTTTTAAATGCTTCAAACATAAGTTATTCCCTTTTTTATATAATAAGTTTTTTATCATTCAATTTTTCCTCTCCATTCCATTATTTACACCCCCTCTTTATCCTCATAACATCCAACGAGTTGACCTTCACTTGTTTCGAGGCGATTTGGTCCGCTATCTCCTTTCGGTGGGGTGCATCGTTTGTCTTGTCATAGACCTTGTAGAGACCTTCGAGGGGTGCGAAGCGGACGGGACACATGGCATGTGCCATCTCGTAGTGAGTGATGGCATCGGAATACTCATTTCGATAGTAACAGATGTCGCCTGCCAGTAGTTCACGGTTGTACCCGCTCCAATGCTCTCCACACTCCGCTATCATCTGTTTGGCTTTGTCCAGGTCTTTCCTCTTGAAGGATGCCATGGCGTAGCTATAGAGGAACACGTGGTTGTGACTGAAATAGGGGTGCAGTTCCTCATACTCCTTTAGGGCGGTGTCCTCACGGAAGGAATGTCGGTATGCCTGATACCAACGATGCTCCTGCACAGCATCGAAGGCTGTGATGCCGAGCATGATGATGCTGATTGCTAACAGGAGATAAGGGAATACAGGGTGCTTTTGCCAATGGTACAATACCCGTCTTGCTGCATAGAGCACAGAAGCTCCGACGGTCAACCACGCAATGGGGTAATAGAATGGATAGGAGAAGCATGAGAATACCAGTATGGCAAGCATGGGCAGCAGGAAAGGTAATAGCTTTCTGTCACCACGCCAACATCGCCACAAGGGCAGCAACAATAACACCAACAAAACAATAGGAGCCACCACACCATAGTTCACCCATACATAGATAAATTCACAGAGCGGATGACGTATCTCATCGGCAAGCACAGCATATTCGCTGTTGGGGTGTTCTTTGAAGAAATCCGCCTGTCGGAGCATGTACTCTCGTTCGAAGCCTCGATGTCCATGTCCCATAAAGGGATGCTCCTTGACCAGTTCCCATGAACATTGCAGGATAAAGGCACGTCCCGAGGTGGAATCCTTCTTATGTGAAGCGACGTAGGCAGATACACCTGCCAACATTGCCACCACAATCACGCCATATAGTCCCCAGCGCAACAGCTTCTGATGGATATACTTGTGCATCCACATCCATAGTCCAATAATCATATAGAATGCCAGACAAATCAGTCCCGTCCTTGATTGCGTGAGCCACAGCACCATAACAGACAGCATCATGGACAGCACGTACGCCATTCTCCAACACCATCCTTTGCTATACAATGCCAATCGTGCCGTCATAGGAAAGACAACACACAGGTGTAGTGCCAGTTCAGCAGGATTACCAAACGTACCCACTTCACCACCCTGCCTCCATCCGTCCCTCACGATGCACACCACCACCCACAGACATTCGAGGGTGGTGGTCATCGTGAGCACCTTGCAGACAAAGGCAAGAGCCTCTCCATGCAAGTGGAGTTGCTTGCCACGCCACAGAGCCACTGCGGCAAGAATACCTGTCACAGCCAGCCCAATCAAGCACAGATACCATTTCGGCAGTAAATGCGCATCAGTGAACAGGTAGAGTGGTGAAAGGTAGCACACCACGCTCATCCATGCGACAAAGAACTTGTATGGTAGAGAGGTTTTCATTAGTGTATTTTTCTTTTGTTATTTATTCATTCACTAATATCTTCCCATCTGACGTCATTCCTTCCACGCTGATATACATTTCCTCACACGTCGAATTGTTGAAGAACTCCACTTTGGCTTTACCCTGTGCATCCGTAGTGATGTCGGGCTGCCACCAGATGGTGCGTCGAAAATCGGCCATAGGGGGAATCACATTGTAATCTTCTGTCTTGAACGTGGATGCCTGGTTGAAGCCTTGGAAGTAAGTGCGGCGAAGTCCCTTGTTGCTCTCGGACGAGAAGATGCGATGGCTGTAGATATACACGTAGATGTTATGTTTGGGGTGTTGTATGATGTCCCATCTTCCCAATGAAGGAGACATCTGTTCGTTAAAAACAATGTATATTGATTTTGCTTCATCCAGGAAACCTACTCCTCTTCCTTCGTCATTGTCATAAATATAATAGATTTGCCTGTCCATATCTCTTGTCTTGTACCCATACTCGTCCAGCTCCGTCTTCAATTTGCCCATGATAAACCCAACGATGGTAGGAACAGGCTCCCCTCTGTCAAGGATGTTATCCAGTTCCCTGTCTGCATTATAGTAGAGCGATGCATATTGTTTTCCGTATGCCTCGTTCTTCCATCTCCAGTCATCATTGGTGAAGTAACGCCTCTTTGCTTTCACTGTCACATTGTTCAGCACGTGGTTCTTCTCCGTGATGGGGATGAATTCATCTTCCTCATCCAATTCCGCAAAGGGATTTCTCACAAAAGCGTTGGGCTTGAGCGGATGCAGAATCTCTGTCTCAAGGGGCGTGAGGTATTTTGGCGAGGGTGAGAACTGCCGGTCGATGCCCACATAGTAGGTCTTTCTTTTCTCGCCTTTCTTCATGTCCCTCGTTGTGTAGATGAACATCTTCCACTCACCATCCACAAACGGCATCTTGAAGGCATAGTTGCCCAACGAATCCGTTACAGCATTGCCAAGCAGGCTCTGCCCCTGCTTATTATAAAGGCTGACATACAGCTTCACGTTCGACACAGGGTTCCGCTTCCTGTACTCTCTCAGTTTCCCATTCAAATAGAACTGGTCTTCGATAGGTTGTGCCTTGCGGAAGGTATAGCGTTCTGACATCAGCCTCCAGTCGTAACGTCTCCACCCTTGTGTCAGCATCAGCAGGTCTGCATCCTGACGATGTTTCTTGTCGTCTGCCTCGAAGTAATAATCGACATTGTGGATATATCCTCTCACATCCGATGACAAGAGCATCCACGTCTTCATGTTGCCCTGCTTGCCATTCGTCATTGTATGGGCATCGATAGCTGAGAAGGACAGGTTGGCATTGGGATATGTATGTAGTTCCATCTCTACCTTTCCACAAGGTTTCAACCGTTCTGTTTTTGCCACCACTTGTATGCTGTCTGCCTTGTTGGGTTTCGGACAAATGAAAAAAAGCCGTTCTGCCATGATTCTTCCCCAGCTGTCAAAGACAGTCAGCTGATTCACACCCTCTGGCATTGTCTTTCTGTCCAGTTCTATTTCCAGCAAAGGCACAGCCTTGATGGTGTCACAGCGTATGATATTCCCATTGTGCATCAGCACATAGCCCAGCATATTACCACAAATACCATCCGTACATTGCAAGGTGGCAAGCATCTGATCGCTCACAGCATCCAAGCAGAGTGTGCAACCCTCCGTCTTGGCTTGTGGCAAGGAGAAATATTGCACATTTCCACGTTCCGACTTTTTCAGATTCCGCATCTGGAAGGTGAGCTTCCCTGTGTCTGGCACCAGTTCAAAGCATCCTCTGCCCAGCGTATCTGTCTGGACGGATGCCAACACGTCACCCTTTTCATTCATTACAAACCCATTACCTTTATGCGGATTTCCATTGTCATCCACAGCCAGCATCGCCACTCTGCATCGCTTGCCTACAATCAGGTCACCTCCTTCCGGATAGAAATTCACACTGATGGTCTTGTTGAGGTCATGCGTGTAGAGACCATCATCCACCACTTTCACATAAAGCGTGTCCATTGGTTCCCGACGATTGGGTAGTCGCTGGTGGTAAGGGATGGGGACGATGGTCAGGTCAGAGTAGTCGCCCTCCTGCTTGGGTGTCTTGAAGACAGGGATGACACGAGAAAAGACTGCATTTGTCCCCCAGTTGGTCATGTAGCGTGTATAGGCTCTCACCTCATAGAGTCCAGACCCCAAGATCGTGTCAAGCTTCATCTCCCCATGAGACATACCCAGCGAGTCAATAGGATATTTCAGCGTCTGCAACACATCACCTGTCGGATTCAGCAGCTCCACATACAGCACCTTGCTCAAATCAGAAGGATGCCCGTTGTCTGTCCTTGTCACATACGCCTTGAACCACAAGGTCTCATTTTCAAAGTACCCCATGTTGTCAAAGTGCAGATACACTTTCTCTTGTGGCACCACCTTATTGAAATTCATCGCCTTCTGGAGATACGACAAGATGCGGTTTGTCTCCTCACTCTGTGCATGGAGCGAGGAGACAACATACGTCAATAATAATATGCAAAAAAGGCGTTTCAAAAGCAAAAACGTAATCTAATTAATAATCCGCTTAAAGTGGCTGTAAAATGGGGTCGGGAATACACGTAGGGGTATATTCATGGTAAAACTTTTTTAAATATTGATGGGGAATGGTGTCTTTTGTATTGTCACCATTATCTATAACCATAATAGAATCCTTCAAATAATCCACACGGATTCTCATTCCGTTATTAGGGCCGAACCATGTACCAGTACAATTTATAAATGAAGCATTATCAGGATCCCAATAATGAGGTGTGATAACGATATTACTTACAGGAGACGACATCCCCGTAAATCCATTTGACCAACTAATGAAGACTTCCATCTCAGATTCTTCCACATCAAATTTAATCGTATCAGCGCCAGCCTTTACGGGATTACCAAAGTAATTCATAGGAGGATCAGGCTCACCCCCTCCATTCCCAGGATCGCCACCTCCACCTCTTGTCTCCATTTCTGCTAACGTGTACATGTCACTCTCATAATAATCATCATCCTGACTGCAAGAAGCAAGAAGGATGATTGTTGTTGTTACAAACAACGTGGCAAAGATACCACAAAAATTTGAAAATTTAATCATAAGCTCTTATTTTTGAGTTATTAATGCTTTTTATAAAGGTTCAAGACTAATCTATCAACTCTCAACTGTCAACTCTCAACTTTACAAAGAACCTACCACCACACCTGTTCACCTTTCTCATACGTAAAGATACGTTCCTCATGTCCTTTAGTCTTGTCACGGAGCACATACAGTCCGCCACTGGGGACATTCTTGAAGGTGAGCACGTTGCTTGCTGCCACCTGTGTGCCCAAGAGTGACCAATTTCCATCTTTCCAATAGACCAGTTCATACTCATCACCTATCTCCACACCATTTCCGTCATTACGAGGGATGAACTTGAATTTGCTGATTTGATGAGGAGCAGGAAGTTTCAGGCCTACCCAATGACCATCGGGACTGACACCACTGAAGCCAGTAAGGATGTCACCATCAAAGACCATTTCTTTACTTGCCCAAGGGTCACCTTCAGTACCGATGATTGTACCCAATAGCTTTTTTCCATCAATGCCGTAGAACTCCAATTCGTTGATGTTGCAGTGGGAACCTGTCGGACCGATGTAGCGTAGGTAACGATAAGCACCTTTGTCGGTGACAGGAATCTCATACCAGTTGCCATTGGTCAAACCCTCAAACGTGTAGAAGGTCTTTGCATCGGAGAAGTCAGGGAGGTTGGCGCCTTGGAAACGTCCACCCGACATACGGGCATTGAAGAAGTCTTCCTTGCCCATGAAAGGATATTTGCGCAAGAGTTTCAAGGTGGTACGCTTCTTGTCATTATACAGAATTGTCTGCACGGTTCCATCTCCCTTAATCAAGAACGGTTCGCCGAAGGGCACAATCTGCCCATGTTCATAGAAAGCTGCCATATAGACGATGTTACGTCCCATGGAGGTGAAGGTCACTTTACCATTACGGATATTGCCATAGAATACCGGCACCCAATTGCGGTTATCAAACACGCAGATGTAGGCAATCCGCTTGTCAGCATATTCAGCAGGCACATCACGTGTCACGTCGGTAGTTTCATAGTATTCGTCGGTGACATCGGTGAACTTTGGAGCATTGAAGAGCGATGGCACTTCCTCCTCATGCATAAGGTCATTGGCATACTGCTCGTTCAACTGAAAGCGATAGCGGAATATCTTGGGTTTCTTATAACCGTGATAGTAATGGATGGTGTCGGCAGGAGCGCAACCCATGTAGAAAGGTGTCGCCTTACCGTCGGGCAAGATGACAACACTCCACGCATGGGAATTGCTGCGGTTGCCCCAATGGGGTGTGAAATCAACAGCAGCAGGAATACCGAGGCTGCGGCAGAGATAAACGGTGTAGTTTGCCTCATCACGGCAGTTACCAGTCTTGCCACGAATCAAAGAGGTGGCACGGGGTGGTAGGGGACTTTCATAACCTATCCATTCATACTCTCCAGTAATATCAAAAATGCGGAGTGCTTCGGAGAGGGCGCTGCCTGGACGGAAGAACATATTAGGAGCTGAGTTCTTTCCTTTGCGCTCGATTTTCCATAATTGAGTATCCTTGCCTATATAAGGATTTTGGGCAAGGGTGTCGGCAGCACCGCAAGGTTTGGCTTCAAGGAATAGTCCGCTGTCCTTGTTCATGATACGGAAGTGTCCATCGCCAGTAGGCAAGAACACCCATTTCTGGTTGCTACCAATCAAGGAATGGTAAAGTCCAACGGTGGCATCGTGCTGAAGGCTGCAATATGCGGTTTCCAAACTAAGACTGGAGTCTGGTTCGAAGACCGAGATGCCCCAGCAGGCATAGCCTTTGTAGTCAAGACGAAGCAGTTGGGTGCTATCACCCTCAACAAAATGTTTGAGGGTTGCAACACAAGGAAGGGAGTCGTGACGCAATCCGATGGTCAGGTAACGTCCCGTCTGCTTGTTGCTGATTTGGCAATAATCGTTCGAAAAATCCTCGGCAGAATTGGATTTATAGGGCTCAGCTGCCGTCACTTGCAGATAGTCAAGACCTATGGTGTCTCCAGCGTAAGCGAAAGTAAGGGAGTTTACGCCCTTTTGTAAGGTGACGGAGATGGCATTGCGACTGGTCAAAAAATTCTTGAGTGAATTGGCTGGATGCAGAGGGGCGGTCGGAACAGGCTTTCCATTGAGAGTCAAGGCGATGCGTGCCTTTCTTGCCGTAGCAGTGTAACGAAGGTAGAGCACTTTACGTGTCTCAGCAGGTACGGTATAGGTATAAGTGACCTGCGCACCGTCATGATTGAGCAGAACCATCTTTCCCGCTGATGCACTCTCGGTCTCAGTAACATCGCCCGTATAATCTACATCTTCCGCTTCCAATTGTTCACCACGCTTACTCCAAACGACATGCTCAAAAAGATAAGGATGTTCCTTGATAACGGCAGTATGCCAGTCGCTGAGCGGCTCGTTGAGAATGCGATAAGGAAGCACATAATTGAAGAATAGCTCTTCATCGTAATCATCCTGCCATGTAGTGCGTCGCCATGTATCACATGCCTCGTCAATGGCACGGATAAGGTAGTCTGCTTTGATAGTTTGGATATCCACAGCAAACCGCTTGTCGGAGAAACGGATACTGTCTGTATGCTCCTTAAAGAACTTGTCACGTTCTGGCAGGGGCTCGTCAGCCATTTGAAGATAAACACTATCGTATGTCTCGACGGCACTGCCCTCATAGGTATAATTATAGGGCATATTTTCAATAAGGAACTTGGCTGCCCGGTACTTCAAGGGATCAGGATCATCCTTGAAGTGTGCCAAGACCTTCTCCATTTCTGGACGATTCTCCCCAGCCTGCTGAAGGGCTTGCTCGGGAATACGGTCGCAAGACATGAAGAATCCTGTCCATAAAAGGACGCCTATGACAATTATATGTATCGTGCTTTTCTTCATTACTTCACTTACTCTTTAGAGGTCCATAACTCCATAATACGTATCACTACCCAATGTGACAAAGACATGATAGTATGCACCTGTGGGGTAGCCTAAGAGTGGAAAGTCAACAGGAGACTCTGCCGGAACAGCTATTGTGTCGGAACTCATCAAACAACCACTTTCAACAGTAAGGATGGAAATGGCTGCATTACCCGTATAATTGCTAATAGAGATGGTAAGAAGTTCTGTATCGTATTCACCATATAAGATAGGATCAGAAGAATTGGGCAGGCTTGCTGGAGCTGACATATTGATGGGATTCGAAAAACCTGCGGGTTGACCGTTGCTATTCATTTTGGTCAAAAGAATCCTTCTCTTTGGAGGTAAAACTCCTCCAGGATCACCTCCTCCGCCTCTCGTTCCCATTTCTTCTGCCAATGTGTACATATCAGAATTATCGTACATATCATCATCCTGACTGCATGCACAAAAGATACAAAAAAAGGCTGTAATTGCCACCATTATGATTCCCTTAGATGTCTTCATAATTCATTAAAAGTGAGTGTGATTAAACATTTGCCTTTAATGGCATTATTTGAAAGATGGGGACAAAGGTAAGGGGAATCATGGATGTAAAAAAGCAAAAGGGGTGGAAAACTTCAAACACCATGTAACACTATCCAATCAATTGAATAATAATATATTATAGAATCAAATGTTACATCATTGAAAGAAATGGGGGTGGAAAATTTTCATTTTACCCCCCCAATTTTAAGAATTGTCAACATTTTATCTGCTGTTTCTATAGGTTTTCTATCACTTGTTCCAAAGCAATGTTAGGGTCAGTGATTTGAAAACCAGTCTTCTTGAGAACAGCTTTGCGTTTCTTGACAGCAGACTCACCTATGTAAAAGAGTTTGGAAATAGAAGCATTGGTCACTTTCAAACGAATAAGCATACAAAGCTGAATATCTTCTTCTGAGAAATCTTTATGTTGCTTGCGTAATTTCTGAACAAAATTGTTATCTGTGTCATCAATCAAATGCTCTATTTCTTTCCATGCCTCTTCAGTCATGCGGGCTTTTTCATTGTCAGTCAACAGTTGTCGAGCAGACTCCAATTTCTCCAACAAATGCTTTTGGAGTACAGAGAGTGTCATGGATTTCTGGTGAAGCAATGCTTGTTTGTGTTGGATTTCTTTTTGGTGTTCAGCGATAACACGCTCCTTCTCTTGTTGCTCCTGAAGATGTTTCGAATGCTCCAATCGTTGTGTCAAAACATGGTTGAGACGTTTATGACGCTCTACAACAAGCCTATTTCTTAACACATTGTATATATATAAAGAGAGAGACACCAAACAAACGATGATGAATCCTAACATCCACTTATTTCGTTCCGCCTCATGTTGAATCTGTTCTTTCTCCACTTTTTTAATGAGATTATCTTGATAATACTCATCTTTTACACTTTGTGCATGAAAAAAACGATTCTCTAAACATTCGTATGCAGAATCTGAATATACATACAATAAATCCAAGTCTTTCTGTTGGACGGCTATCTCAGACAATTCACGAAGTACAAGGTACTGACTGAGAAAATCATCTGAATCGCATGGAATCGTGTTCAAGATATCCTTAGCTTGATCCAATGAATCACACTCATAATAACAGTGTGCAAGAGTTAACAAAGAGGACACGAGCACCGTGCTGTCAGCTGTTGTAATACCTCTTTTAGCATAGTTGAGTGCTTTATCATTCTCTTCCATATAGTAATATGTGCTGGCCAATCCCATACACATTTTGTTTTGAGATTTCTTCGAATGGCTCTTTTCCGCCAATTTATACCCTTTCATATAATATTTCAAGGCACTGTCTGGCTGTGCTACAGGCAAATATTTAGCAGCTAAGTTACCCAATATTAGTACCTTGTTATTTTCATCATCATTGATTTTATGATAGATATCCAGAGCTTTCAATGATTGTTGAATGGCGTAATTAGGATTACTCCAAACGGTAATATTTCCTAGTTGGGTGTATGCCAAATAGCAAGTATGCCAATCCTCACACTTTTCGCTGTATTTGATAGCTTGATGCAACATATCCTCACATTGCTTAGTGCTATCACAGGAAGAATAGTAGAGTGCCATGTAGTAGCAACTTTGGGCATAGTGACGCATCAACTTCATGTCAATGGTCTGCCCTGCATCAGAAGCCTCACGGTAGTACTCATAACTATCCCTGATAAGCAAATCGCTCTTCACTTCTTTCCCCTGCCGATTCTCCACATACGTGCGCAGCAATCCGTACAACGCTCTCGATTCATTCCCCAACCTCGCCGGCTCTTTAATGCCGTTCAAACACATCTCGGCACTATCCGGTTCCGCTGGCAGAAAAGCCTCTGCCCGCTCCAACAACACCCTCGCCTCATGGTCGCAGCCCACCAAAGTGACCACCAACCACAAGAGCAAAAATTGAAGTCCTATGTTACTAACTTTTCTCATTGCGCTACAAAGTTAGTGCAAACTGAGCACAATACAAAATAAAAATGCTTTTATTTTTATTGTTGAAGTGCCGCCTATCTTATCTAAAGGTAGTGCAAACTGAGCACAATACAAAATAAAACTGATTTTATTTTTATTGTTGAAGTGCCCAAACAACACTAAGCCAAGCGTTGGTCGATGACTAGGGCATTGTCATATCGATGAGTAGGGCAAGCTCTCATCGAACACTAAGGCAAAGTCATCAACGCTTACCTGCATATTCCAGCACCACAAAGCAATTGGAAACTTTTTCCAATAATAGAGATGGTTGGGGAAGGAATTTGCAATAAGCATCCTATAGTCCGTAACTTTGCATCAAGAAAAAGGTTAAAGGTTATTGGTTATAGGTTATAGAAGCCTACCAGCCCTAAACTCTAAACGCTAACCCCAACGCTAACCTCTAACCGCTAAACTTTAAAATACTCATAACTCAAAATTCAAAAACAAACTATGGGACTTTCTTATCAACCCAAAGCGGTCACGCTTTCATTCAAGGAGGGCAAGCCTGTGACCGACCACCGCATCCCCAACCCAGACGGAGAAGGCACCATCGTGGACTATCAGATCATCACCTCGGGCGAAGGCGAGCTGAAGATGACCACACCTCCAGAGCAGGGCGGAACCTTCTCGCCAATGCCATTCGCCTACGTGGCACCCGTAGAGGACTAATTCGTTATTTTTCAAAATTGCAGAAGAGGTTATCACAACATGTGACACCCCCTTCTGTGTTTGTATCGACCTGCGCCCCAAAATGTTATTTGCTATTTGGAATAGCGCGTTATAGGAAAATCTTTTAGAATCATTTTCCCTTCTCAAACTCGTCGAGTTTCTTGACGTAGTAGGCACGGAGGTCATCCCACTTGTAGTAGGGGTACTGGTCGGTGGGGATGGGAAGGGTTGCTTCCTTCTCGTTGAGGAGTGCCTTCACGAGGATGGGGGCATCCTTCTGCTTTTTCGAGCGATAGAAGACGAGTTGGATGTTGCATGCCATGGGGTAGATGCGGTAGTTGACCCAGTAGTCCTCGAGGTGGTCAAGGTCTTGCACCTGACGTCCGCAGCTGTCGAGTTCCAAGAGGCAGGCAAGAGGCATGACGCACACTTCGTGTCCGAAACGGAGAGTGGCACCATTCTTGAACGACTTGGATGCCATTACAGTATCGGTGGTCTCAATCATATTGTGCAGGAGATCAGCTTGGTTGAACTGCATGATGCCACCTGTCTGGGGAGCTGCACCATAACCAAGATACCAGTCGATATTGACGATTTTCCAGAGGTCGTAGCACTCTTCTGTGGTGAAGAGGTTCCACATGTCTTCGCCAAAGCTGTGGCTCTGCATGTTGGTGATCACATTGAAGACAGAGCGCATGAAGGAACGGGGACGGAAGTCCTCATCGTTCCAATAGGACTCATCGTTGAAGAGGGCACGACAGAAACGCTCTGGATGGGTATATTTCTTGGCATAGCTGCTGACGATGCTACCACGATCGCGACTGGCATCACGAAGACGCTGACTGAAATTGTGATTGAGGTAATATTGGAAAGACTCGCTCACGTCATTATGCATCTTGAGACGAGGGTTAAAGGCTGTCAATTCTTCACATTCAGCCGTCATACTGAGAATGCAACGAATGACGACTGTACTGCGTGCATCGACTTCTGCATCCTTTCCGCTAAAGATTTCAGGGAAGTTGACAGTCATGCGATGACCGATGCCATGATGCTGCTGTTCGCCAATGTCGGAAAGTTCGCCCAGACGACCACGAGTGGTGGGGATGAAACGTTCAAGCTTCTCCAAAGCCTCTTTGCCGAGAGCAGTCAGTTTGCCCTGTTCGTTGGCACGACGGAACACACGCAGAACACTGGTGTAGTCGTTCTCATTGATGAGCCAACGGGAACCGTGACGTCCGTAGTGGGACATATAGAAAGGCTCATAGCCCTTGGGGGCAGGTGTCAGGGCTTTGTTGGGCGCCTGATATGCCATGTAGTTAGAGCCAGACTTGAGAATGTCGGCATAGATTTCTTCTTTTGCTGTTTGTGCAAAGGAAACTAAAAGTGAAAAACTAAAAACTAAAAGTGAAAGTGTCCTTTTCTTCATGTTAATTAAGTTTTGGTTTTATGGACTAGTTAATCATACGATGCGAAATTGGCATTGCGCCCCAGGTCATGATAGGCGTTTTGCAGCAATTGGGGTGTGATCTCGAAATCACGGTTGATGGGACGGTCTTCATCCTTGAGGGAGTGGGAGAACATCCAGTCGTAGGTTTGATAGCAGTAGAAGATACGTGCCAAGCGACCATGATTGATGCCAGGCATGCGGGTGTAGATGAGACGAGAGTCGTCACCAGTCTTCTTGATGGCCTCAACCACACGGTCGGAAGCAGATACTGGTACAGCCGTATCAGCAGTGCCATGCACAATCCACATGGGGATGCGGGAAAGTCCGCTAAGGTCTTTGACAGTAGCCCCACCACACATCGCCATTCCTGCGGCAATGCGGTCAGGATAAGTGGCACACATGTCGAGTGTACCATAACCACCAAGACTCATTCCATAGCAATAGATGCGATCGCTGTCGATGTGGAAGTTTGCCTCTGCCCATTCGATAAGCTTCATGATTTTCTGCGGATTCCAAGAACCTCCAGGATTCTGGGGTGCAAGCACATAGCAGTCGATGGCACGACCACGTTTGAGGGCTTCCATCGGACCATATTTCTTCACCTTGTTCAAGTCTGTACCACAAAGACTGGCGCCATGCAGGAAGATGAGCAGGGGACGATGCACGCCATCACTCTCATCCTCTTCGGGACGATAAAACCAGAAGTTGTAACTGCCGGCGACTGTGTTGCGATAGGCTTTGCTGGTGTCTTGCGCATGACAGACCACGCTACACACCAAAAGGAGAAAAATGAGGATATATCGAGACATATATTTTAATGTTTAGTTTGTTGGTTTGTTAGTAAATTAGTTTGTTAGGAGCTTCGCCCAGCGCGTGGGCTGGTTTGTTAGGAGCTAATCCCTAATCTACTAATTCACTAATCACTAATCCCTAATTTTGTGCAAAGATAACAAAAAGTTAGGAGTTAGGAGTTAGGAGTTGAGAGTTATTTCGTATCTTTGCACACAAATTACTATTTCTACATCAAAAACAAGATGAAAAAGTTCTTATTACTTTTAGTTTTTAGTGTTACGCTTTTAGTTCCTGCGGTTGCACAATTGGTACGTCCCAAGATTGGTAAGACGGCACAGTCGGCTGATGGGCGCATCAGCATCGAACTCATCGGCAAGAAGCAGTTTTATGCTCCTGGTGACAAGGCGACAGCCGACCCAGACATCAACTCGCCCAAGTCGGTGAATGTGCATCCCAACGGCAAGAAGTTCTACGTCAATTCGTTGGAAGGAGCCACAACGGTGGTGTATGACTTCCAGACTTACAAGAAGTTGGCAGTCATCAAGCACCAGTTCGACCACACGAAGGACGCCCACCTGTGGAGCAAGCCATCGGGCTTCTACCCCTTCACTCACTATCAGAACAACCACTTGAACACGTTCTACGGCAAACCCGTGGAGAGCACCTTCACACATGGAGGTCGCTACCTTTGGGTACCTTATTACCGTCGTTCATACGACATCAACGCCCAAGATCCATCGGCTGTTGCCATCATCGACACCCAGACGGACAAGATTATCCGACTGATGGAGACAGGACCACTGCCCAAGATGATTGCCACCTCGCCCGACGGCAAGTATGTGGCAATTTCCCATTGGGGCAACAACACAGTGGGCATCATCGACATCAGCAGTACTGATCCCAAGCAATGGAAACACAAGGCTTGTCATATTGTGGATTATCAGCTGAAACTGAATTATAGTCTCACCAGTTCCGTGAATCGTGACAGTGGTAGTGGATATGCCCTGCGCGGCACCGTGTTCACACCCGACAACCACTATCTGCTCGTTGGTTGCATGGGAGGTGGTGGTGGCATCGCCGTGATAGACTTGCAGAAGTCTGAGTATCTGGGACGTCTGCAGGGCATGATGGCGAACGTGCGTCATCTCGTACTGAAGAACGGTTATCTCTATTTGAGCATCAACACAGCAGGTTATGTGCAGAAGATTGCCCTCAAGACGGTGCTCGAAGCCATTGGGAAGATGCAGAACAAACGTGGCACAGTGACGGGTTGGAAGAACTGCAAGGTGGGTGCAGGTGCGCGCACCATTGAACTCTCACCTTCTGGCAAGTACATCTTCGCTGCCTGCAACAATGCCAGTGCCCTCTATGTGGTGGATGCCCAAGAGATGAAAGTGCTCACCAGCATCCCAGCCGACAGCTACCCTGTGGGACTGGACGTGTCGAAGGACGGAAAGTATGTGTTCACCACTGCACAGGGACACTCTGGCAAAGGTGGTGGCAATGCCGTTGACATCTTTAAAGTAACGTATAAATAGAGGTGTGAGGTGAGAGGTGAGAGGTAAGAGGTAAGAAATTTGAGATTTAGAATATGAATAGAATAATGATAAAAACACTCATCGCATTAGCCCTCCCCCTTTGGGGGCTGGGAGGTTATGCGCAAGTGGCAAAGATTGTGCATCCTACCATTGGCACAACCGCTTATAACAGCGACAGCACTTTCTCCATCAAGCTGATGGGCAAGAAGCAGTACTATGCTCCAACGGAAACGGCGACAGCCGACAAGGACATCAACTCACCCAAGTCGGTGAATATGCACCCCAACGCCACGAAATATTATGTGAACTCGCTCGAAGGAGCCACCACCATCGTGTATGACTTCAAGACCAACGAGAAGATGAAGGTCATCCGTCACGATTTCACGGATGCCGACACCATCCTATTGGGCAAAAATTTCAAACCTTTCTATGAGTTCACCCACTATCTGCCCGATGCTAAACACCCAGTCTCCCCCTTCGGGGGTTGGGGGGCTTTCTATGGCAAACCTGTGGAGAGCACCTTCACACATGGTGGCAAGTACCTGTGGGTACCCTACTATCGTCGTGACTATGACATCAATGCCCAAGACCCATCGGCAGTCGCCATCATCGACACAGAGACGGACAGCATTATCCGACTGATGGACACAGGTCCGCTGCCCAAGATGATTGCAACTTCGCCTGACGGTAAACTCGTTGCCATCACGCAATGGGGCGATAACACGGTGGGCATCATCAATATTGAGAGTGAGAATCCGTTCGATTGGCACTACACTTATTTGGCAGTCATTGACCAGAAACTGAAACTCAATTTCAGCATGACCAAACAAGTTGACCGTGACGATGACAGCGGATATTGCCTGCGTGGAACTGCCTTCACACCCGACAACCACTACCTGCTCGTAGGATGTATGGCTGGCAATAACGGCATTGCTGTGGTGGATTTGGAAAACATGCAGTATCTTGGACGCATCACGGGCAACATGTACAACCTGCGTCACCTTTTGATTCGTGACGGCTATGTCTATCTGAGCATCAATCGTGATGGTTACATCCAGCGCATGCCACTCGACAAGCTCTTGGCTGCCATCCCTGCCCTCAAGGCATCCAGCACCAAGACCACTCCCCTATCGGGTTGGGAAAACTGCAAGGTGGGTAATGGCGCAAGAACCATCGAGTTTTCACCCGATGGTCGCTATATTTATGCTGCCTGCAATGCCAGCAGCACCCTCTATGTCGTGGATGTCAAGAGCTTCCAAGTTGTCACGTCCATGTCTATCGACAGCTACCCTGTAGGATTGGAAGTGTCGAAAGATGGTCGTTATGTCTTTACGACTTCACAAGGACGAAGCAACGGTGGAGGCAACTGCGTCGATATCTTCGAGGTAGAGCTCAAGAAGAACAACTAAACAGATTAAATGCTCTGTTCGCAATTCCATACGAAGGCACGAAGCCCGAGCATGGAATTGTCCTCATCAAGACGCTGGAGACGTTTGAGCAACGGCTCCACCTTTTCGTCGTCAATAATCGTGATGATGGCACTGTTCATGGAAGGCCAAGCGTGAGTACCCAGATGAGGTTCACCACCCTGGGTACCACGTCCACCAGCCTGTTCGAAGAATGTGTAACCACGCACATTGGTATCATTCAAAGCTTCGATGATATTCTCCTGATGCGCCTGGTCGTATGCTATAAATACAGTTTTCATCTTAATCGTTTCTAAAGTTTTTGATGTCTCTCTGTGCATTCTGCTCCATCACGCTGACACGGGTGTTGGTCAGCATTTCTTCTGCCTTATGCTCCTTCCAGTAAGCCTCGAGTTCACGCTTCTCCTTGAGTTTGCGACGCTGACGCTTCACACCCACAGAACCGAAGATACAGAACATGGAAGGCACATATATCAAAGTCAAGATGGTGGAGATGGTCAAACCACCAATGACGGAGATACCCAACGGACGCCACATCTCTGCACCCACACCATGACTGGCTGCCATAGGCAACATACCCAGGATGGTGGTCAATGTGGTCATGAGGATAGGACGCAGACGGGAACGAGCCGCCATCACGGCTGAACGGATCAGTCCGATGCCACGTTCACGCAACAACTGCGTATAGTCGATGAGCACGATACCATTCTTCACCACAATACCAATCAGCATGATACCTCCCAACATGGACATGATGTTCACACTGGTTCCTGTGAGCATCAAGGCGATGATGACACCTGATGCCGCGAATGGCACAGAGAGGATGATGATGAATGGGTAAGTCATGGACTCGAACTGTGCAGCCATTACGATGAACACCAAGATGATGATGAGGATGCCCAACGTACCCAGGTCGCGGTTAGAGTCTTGCTGGTCTTCATACGAACCTGCCACCTGCACCATCACACCTGCTGGGATGTTCAAGTCTGGATAGAAAGATTCACCCAGTTCCACACCGTCAGAGAGGGCATAACCATCTGCCAGCACGGCACTCACGGTGACGATACGCTGACGGTCTTTACGCTCGATCGTTGGAGGAATGGAACTTTCAGAAACTGAGGCAATATCGCGGATGCGCACATTCTCACCCCTTGCATTAGGAATGACCATGTTCTCGATGTCCTCCATAGAACGACGAGCCGTAGGTTCGTAGCGCACCTTGATGTCGTATTCTTCACCGTCCTCACGATAACGGCTCAACACAGAACCGTAGATGAGTGAACGCACAGCGTTGGCGGCAGTAGCCAATCCGATGCCCTGCTGAGCCAGTTTGTCACGGTCGAAGTTGACCACAATCTCTGGCTGATAGTCGGAACGGGAGATGTTCACCTGAGTCACCATCTCACTCTCACGGAACTTCTTTGCCATCACTTCTGCCACACGATAAGTAGAGTCCATATCGTAACCATAGATTTCGAAGGTCGCTGTTGACTGACCACCCATACCTCGGCCACCTTGGTTACCACCGAGATTGACCATATACTTCGCCAACTCAGGAATCTGCTTCAGGTCGGCACGCATCTCGTCACAAATCGTGGCAAGTCCCTTCTCACGCTGGTTGGATGGCACCATCATGATATTGAATGAAATGATGTGAGAACCATTATCTGACAGCGAGGAGAACGTGTTGGCATCACCAGCCTGACCAACGGTGAAGTTACAAGATTTCAAATCCTTTCCATAACGCTCTTGCCATTTCTCCACCAACGACTTAGCCAAAGCCTCAGCCTTTTCCACACGGGTACCAATCGGCAACTGGAGAGTTGCACCGATACGACCAGAGTCGTTGGCAGGGAAGAATTCACTCTTGATGCCCACCAGATAAGCAATGCCGAAGCTGACCACGAAGAGCACGATACATGCTGAGACGATGGTCCAACGATGACGAACAGCCCAGTTGATACGTTGCTCATACCACACATCAAGTCTATCCAATGCCCTACCGATAGGACCATAGAATTTCTTGAAGAACTTGCCCTGCTTTTTCTTCAGACGAAGCATCTGAGAACAGAGCATTGGTGTGAACGAGAGGGCGCTGGTGGTAGAGATGGTCATAATGATACACATCATCCAACCCAACTGCTTGAAGAACACACCCGACATACCCGTCACCATCGTCAATGGGAAGAACACGGCAATCATCGTCAACGTAGAGGCGATAACGGAAATCGCCACCTCATTCGTTGCATGGATAGCCGCCTGTTTCGGGTCTGACCCTCGTTCGATATGGGTCGTCACATTCTCCAACACCACAATGGCATCGTCCACCACGTTACCAATAGCGATGGAGAGACACGACAAGGAAATCATGTTGAGCGAACCGCCTGTTGCATACAGGTAGATGAACGAGGCAATCAACGACATCGGGATGGTGATGACAATAATGGTTGTCGCACGCCATCTACCCAAGAAGACGAACACCACCAAAGCCACAAACAACATGGCGTAGGCAATCGTCTCTTCGAGGGTGCCGATCGTGTTCAGGATGTTTTCAGATGTATTAACGATGATACCCAGCTTCACGTCAGAAGGCAAATTCTGCTGCAACGTCGGCATCATGTCCAGCACCTTCTCAGAGATTTGCACGGAGTTGGCACCACTTTGCTTCTGGATGACCACAATAGCACCTTGCACACCATTCGTAAAGGTCTTCTGGGCACGCTCCTCCACATTATCCACGATGCGAGCCACATCACGCAAATACACATTCACACCATTACGGGAGCTCACAATCACATCAAGCATCTGGTGAGGGTCTTCAAACTCACCTTCCACACGCACCACATAAGTCTGTGTACCCACATCCACTGTACCGTTCGTCACGTTGTGGTTCTCAGCTGAAATAGCACTTGCCACCTGAGCAGGACTCAGGTTGTAAGCCTCCATCTTCTGAGGATCCATGTAGATATTGATTTCACGCTGGGGAGCACCCACGATACTCACAGTACCCACACCGTCAATACGTGCCAACGGGTTGGCCACGTTATCGTCGAGAATCTTGTAGAGTGCCTGCTGCGACTCATCTGCCTGAACAGAAAGCAACAGGATAGGAATCATGTCGGTCGAGAACTTGAACAGGATTGGGGTCTGCGCATCATCAGGCAGAGAGTTCGACACCATGTCCAACTTGTCTCGCACATTGTTCGTCAACGCATCGATGTCATAGCCATACTCAAATTCGAGCGTGATGACAGACACGTTCTCACGGCTGTTACTGGTCACATGCTTGATGTGCTCCACCGAGTTGAGCGTGTTCTCCAACGGACGCGTCACGTTGTTCTCAATATCTTCCGCACTGGCACCCGTATAATACGTCATCACCATGATGGTGTTCGTATCGATGTCCGGATACAAGTCGATAGGCAACTTGATCAGGGAGAAGATACCTAATATAATCACTGCCAAGAAGCAGAGACTGGTCATAATCGGTCGTTTGACCGCACCTTCGTATAGACTCATAACAATTTACTTTACCACTTCCACTTCCTTACCATTCGCCAAACGGCTCTGACCGGCAATCACCACATCATCGCCAGGATTCACACCGCTGAGAATCTCATACTTGTCACCGATGTGCTTGCCCAGTTCCACCTTGTTGTAGGAAACCTTACCACCCTTATAGACATAGACGTAGCGGTCGCCTGCACCAATCTGCTTCACCAAAGCCTCATCAGGAACCAGCACGTGGTTCTTGTCGCCAAAGTTCACGGTAGCACGTGCGAACATACCTGGACGAACCTTCTGACCTGGGTTGCTGATGGTCACCTCCACAGGGAAAGTGTGTGTAGATTGGTCAACCGTTGGATACACAATCGTCACCTTACCATAGAAGGCTTCCCCTTCGTACGCATCCAATTCGATGTCCACAGGCATACCCTTGAACACCTGCTTGTAATACACCTCAGAGATATTCACCATCACTTTCACAGGATTCGTCTGCTCGATGGTCAGGACTGGCTGTCCCTGGTTGTACATATCGCCACTGTCATAGTTGCGGGCAGTCACCACACCACTGATGGGAGCCGTCAACTGCGTGTTCTGCATCAACTGTTTCAACTGTGTGGAGAGCACATCCAACTGCAACTTCGCGTTGTCGTACTCAGCCTTGCTGGCACCACCCACCTGATAGAGCTGGGAGGTACGGTTGAACTCAATCTTCTGGTTCTCCACCTGCAATTTCAACTGCTGCAGGTTGCTGGCATCCAGCTGTACGAGCACTTGACCCTGACGTACATTGTCACCTACATCCACATAGATCTTCTCGATACGATAAGGCGTGTTAGGCGCAATATCATTCTTTACGTCACTCTCCACCGTAGCGGTGTATGTTTCAGTCTGTGGGATGTCCTCGCTCGTCACCTTAGCGATTCTCACCTGCGGTTTTGCCTGCTGGGCAGTTCCAGCCTTGTCATCGCTCTTGCAGGCAACAGCCAACACGGCAAGAGCGGCAAGCGATAAAGTCTTCAGATATTTCATATTTCCTTTTTATTTCAAATAGGTTTCGCGACCCAACGTGTAGTCGAGGTCAGCCTTGTTCTTCAAATAATCGTAAATGCTCTGCACATAAGTCAGTTCTGCCTGCGTCTGTGCAATCTCGCTCTGGTTCAGTTCGAGGATGGTTCCACGTCCCACCTCATAACGCTTACCGGCAATCATCACGGCCTTCTCGGCCTGCTTCACAGCCTCAGCGTTGCTGGCCATCTGCACCATCGAGCTCTGCATGTTCTTGCGGTAACTCTCCGTTGCCAAAAGCAACTGACGACGCGCATTCAGACGGTTATCCTCCAACTGCGCAATCTGAATCTTGTTGCTCTTCAGCTTCGTCCAGTTGCTGGCATGGAAGATGGGGATGTTCACAGCGATAGACAGTGTCGAACTTGGTGAAAAGTGGTAGTTGAACACGTTCCAGTTGTTGTTGGCATAACTCTGATACTGACCTGTCAACTGTAGAGCCACTGTCGGCATGAAGCCTGTGCGCAAGATCTTCTGGCTACGCTCCAGCAGCAACATATTTTGGTCGAGTTGGCGCAACGACGAGTTGTTGTCCAGTTCCTCTGTCAACACTTCCGTTTCTGCCAACGTCAACTTGTTCTCATAAGCTTTCAGCGAGTCGTCAATGGCGATGTTCACGTCAGCCGTCACACCCATCAGCACCTTCAGCTGCAAGAGTGCCAATGCCTTGCCCGTCTCACCATTCACCATCGCAGCATTCAAGTTCCTCGCCTGCACCTCTGCACTGATCTTGTCATACTCGCTCACTCTGCCCACCTTGTACTTCTCGTTCACCACGTTGAAGTTATCCAGCGCCACATTGTAGCTACGCTTCATCACCTCATAGCTGTCACTTGACAACAAAGCGCTGTAGTACGCCTTTGTCACCTGGTTGATGAGGTCAAGACGGCTACCGCGCGACTTCTCCTGAGCCAGCAGGATGTCCTGCTTCGTCAACTTCATGTTCTGATATACCGCAGGAGCAAAGACCGGCAGACTCAACGTAGCATTACCAACGGCTGTCAACGTTCCGTCCACACCCATCTTGAACTTACCCATTCCCGTCACCATTTCAGCCACCAGAATGTTATCCGTCAACGACAATGTAGCGTCCACCGTTGGCAGCAGACTCTGCCACGCCTCCGTATCCGCAATCTTTTTCAATTCGATTTCCTTGTCGGCAACATGAATGGTGGGGTTCTCTGCCAAAGCAATCTCAATCGCTTTTGCCAATGTCAAATTCATCGTTCCTTCCGAACCACCATTCACCTCCTGAGCTTCCATGCCCAACGCACATGCCATCAGCATTCCGAAGCTCAGCATGATCTTTCTGCCTTTCATTTTTACAGACATTTCACTTATTTTATAAATTTCCCTTAAAAAAACGGTGCAAAGTTACACATAAATCCGATTTTCACAACAAAAAGACACACATATTTAATAATAAATAACAACAAATCAGCAAAAATGAACATCCCTTTTCACTTTTAGACCTATTAAAATTAGGCTTTTGGGTACATGGTTACAACAAAACTAGGCCGCAAGCGGCCGATGAGAGGATTTGGAAGATTCGAGTTTATTCGGAAGATTCGTGTTTGGCAAAGACTGGATTCGCAAGGAGAAGCGCCCACTTCTACTAAGAATTCTTGGTGTTTCAGGTCATTTTTAACGAAAAAAGTGCTAAAAAATGCGCTGTGTTCGAGCACATATGTTAAGAAACATGTTTTTCTGCTTGCCCGAAGAAGCAAAAGTCCGTACCTTTGCAGCATCCTAAAAACAATCTTTTTACCTTAAAAAAAATTAATACTTATTGAGAACAGAAAAGTGCCAGTCGTGAGATTAGCGCTTTTTCGCTTTTAAATAGGTGGTGCAAACTAAAAACTCCTAACCCCTAACTTTTTATTGCCTTTGGCTGGGGCGAAGGTGCGTTGCACCACTTCATTATCTATTGTTGCGTTCGGAAAAACTCAAATATATTTGGTTTTTCTCTCACTTATCCGTACCTTTGCACCCGATTATAAATAATGTACATGAGCAAGAAGCAACTGAATGTGGTTTTCCTCATTGCTGGAAGCGAGCCTTTGGGCAGTGCTGGCATGCAGGCTGACATCAAGGCCATCACGGCCTGTGGTGGGTATGCTGCGTGTGCGCTGACGGGCATTGTGGACGAAGACACTAGGCGAGTGAAAAGCGTGACACCGCTGCCAGTGGAACTGGTGGTGAGTCAGGCGGAATCGTTCTTGGGCGATGTGGGTGCGCAGTGCGTTAAAACGGGGGTGTTGCCTACAGCTGAGATTATCGACGGTGTGGCAGGAGTGTTGAAGCGTTATCCAAACGTGAAGAAAGTGATTGACCCCGTGATTGTGGACTCAAACGGTGTGCAACTGGTCAGCAACGAGAGCATTGATGCCTACAAGGAGAAGCTCTTCCCAATGGCAACGCTCATCACACCGAATTTCCGTGAGGCAGAAGTATTGCTGAAAAGAAAAATCACCAATATCAGTGAAGACATCAAAGAACTGGGACAGTGGGGCAACAGCGTCATTGTGAAATCCATGCAGAGCCAGATCTATGCCGGACGTGGGATGTCTGCTCAAGACATGCTGTCAGACTTCCTTTACAATGCCGAGACAGGCGAGGTGAGGGAGTTTCGGAAACGTCGCATCCCCACACACAACGTGAACGGCACGGGCGACTCGTTCTCATCTGCCATCGCCACCTATTTGGCTAAAGGCTATGATCTGGACAAGGCTGTGGAGAAAGGCGAGGAGTTTATCGACAAAGCCATTGCGTTAGGTGCTGAATACGAGTTCGGACACGGATATGGTCCTGTGCACCCTTGCTTCATGGAAGACAAAGTGATACACGAAAGAATCTATAATTAAATTGACGATATGAAACTGAAAATTGCTGTACTGGCCGGTGATGGCATCGGACCAGAGATTATGGAGCAGGGCGTAGCTGTATGTAGCGCCGTTGCCGAGAAGTTTGGACACGAAGTAAGTTACAAGGAAGCCATCTGTGGTGCACACGCCATCGATGAGGTGGGCGACCCATTCCCAGAAGACACTTTCCAGACGTGTATGGACGCAGACGCTGTATTGTTTGCATCAGTGGGCGACCCTAAGTTTGACAACAACCCCAATGCCAAGGTACGTCCTGAACAGGGTCTGCTGGCCATGAGAAAGAAGTTGGGTCTGTTTGCCAATGTACGTCCTGTGACAACCTTCGACTGCCTCGTACACAAGTCTCCTTTGAAGGACGAGTTGGTGCGTGGTGCTGACTTCATCTGCATCCGTGAGTTAACAGGTGGTATGTACTTCGGCGAGAAGAAGGAAGGCAACGACTACGCTTACGATACAAACGCATACAGCCGTGCAGAGGTAGAGCGCATCTTGAAGGTGGCTTATCAGTATGCCCGTCAGCGCAGAAAGCACCTGACGGTAGTGGACAAGGCCAACGTGCTGGCATCAAGCCGTCTGTGGCGTGCTGTGGCTCAGGAAATGGCTCCCCAGTATCCAGATGTGACAACAGATTTCATGTATGTAGATAATGCCTCTATGCGCATGATTCAGGAACCAAAGTTCTTCGATGTGATGGTAACAGAGAACACCTTTGGTGACATCCTCACTGACGAAGGTTCTTGCATCACGGGATCTATGGGCTTGCTCCCATCAGCATCCACAGGTGAACACACACCTGTATTCGAGCCTATTCATGGCAGTTGGCCACAGGCTAAAGGTTTGAACATCGCCAACCCATTGGCACAGATTCTGTCTGTAGCTATGCTCTACGAATACTTCGACCTGAAGGAAGAGGGTGCCCTCATCCGCGAGGCTGTGAACGCATCGCTCGACCAGAATGTGCGCACGCCAGAGATTCAAGTGGAAGGTGGTGCCAAGTATGGTACGAAGGAAGTGGGCAAGTGGATTGTTGAGTATATTAAAACTAAAAACTAAAAGTTAAAAACTAAAAGTAGAAGTTACCTGTTTTTCGCGAGCAAGGATACTTATACTTTTAGTTTTTAGTTTTTAACTTTTAACTTAAAATGCCACTTATCTTACCCGATCAGCTTCCTGCCATCGATGAACTGAAACAGGAGAACATCTTCACGATGGGCTACAAACGGGCGGACAGTCAGCAGATTCGTCCGCTCCGCTTGGCTGTGCTCAACTTGATGCCACTGAAGATTACGACGGAAACCGACTTCATCCGCATCCTCTCCAATTCTGCCCTGCAAATCAGGGTGGAATTCATGAAAATCAAGTCGCACACCAGCAAGAACACACCCATCGAGCACATGTTGGCGTTCTACCGCAACTTCGAAGACATGAAGAAGGAAAAGTACGATGGTCTCATCGTGACAGGAGCGCCCTTAGAGTTCATCAACTATGAGGATGTGACATATTGGGAAGAATTACAGGATGTGTTTAACTGGGCACACAGTCATGTGACCAGCACCATCTACGTCTGCTGGGCAGCCTTTGCAGGACTGTACCATTTCTATGGTGTGCCCAAGTACAACACGTCCAACAAGATTTTTGGTGTGTTCGAGCATCGGATGCTTTCGCCAGAATTGCCTATCTTCAGAGGTTTCGACGATGTATTCTACGCTCCACACAGCCGACATTGCGAGGTGTATCGCAAGGACATTGAGAAGGTGCCAGGATTGCACATCATCGCCGACAGTGAAGAGGCAGGCGTAACGATTGTGGAAGCAAGGAACGGCAGGGAGTTCTTCATCACCTGCCATTTGGAGTATTCGCCCCTGACATTGGACGGAGAATACAAACGCGACCTCGCAAAGGGCAAACCCATCAACCTGCCACAGAACTACTATCCAAACGATGACCCCACGCTAACACCAATCGTTCGTTGGCGTGCCGCAGCCAATCTTCTCTACACCAACTGGCTGAACTACTACGTGTACCAAGAGACGCCGTTCAATATTAATGATATAAACTAAAAGTTAAAAGTTAAAAACTAAAAGTTTGAGTTACTTGCCATCCGGACGGGGGATACTTTCACTTTTAGTTTTTAGTTTTTAGTTTTTAACTTTCCCATGAGACTTATCGAACTTCTCGCTCCAGCAAAAACCGCAGACATTGGCATCGAGGCAATACGCCACGGTGCTGATGCTGTTTATATAGGTGCCACATCTCATGGTGCCCGTGCGGCTGCAAGCAATAGCGTGGAGGACATCGAGCGACTGGTGGCGTTTGCCCATTTGTACAAGGCGAAAGTCTATGTAACGGTGAACACCCTTGTCTTTGAGGAGGAGATGCAGCAAGTGGAACAGCTCATCTGGAAACTGCACGACATCCACGTGGATGCATTGATTGTGCAAGATTTGCGTTTGCTGTCGTTGAACTTGCCCCCTATCCCACTCCATGCCAGTACCCAGATGGACAACCGCACGGTGGAAAAGGTGCAAATGCTTTCGACATTGGGGTTTCGTCAGGTGGTTTTGGCGAGAGAACTGAGGATTGATGAAATTGCTGACATCCATAGGGAATGTCCTGACACCAAACTCGAGGTCTTTGTGCATGGGGCATTGTGCGTGTGTCTGAGTGGACGATGCAATGCGAGTGAGGCCTTGTTTGGAAGAAGTGCCAACCGAGGGGAATGTGCACAGGTGTGCCGTATGGCATTTGACCTCTTGGCTGACGGCAAGACAGTCATGAAGGAGAAGCATTTGCTTTCCTTGAAGGACAACTGCCAGATTGACCACCTTGAAGACCTGCTGATGGCTGGCGCCTCATCATTGAAAATCGAAGGGCGATTGAAAGATGCTGATTACGTGAAGAACGTGACGGCAGCCTATTCAGAAGCGCTGAACAAGGTGATTGCCAAGCATCCTACGGAATTTTGTCGGGCTTCATCAGGACAGGTGCATTTGAAATTCAGACCTGATGTCAGGAAGAGCTTTAACAGAGGTTTTGTGAAGGACGTGAGTCAACCTGACGCCAATATCGACACACCTAAGTCGATGGGAGAGCCAATTACACGTGATACCATACTGCACAATGGCGACGGTCTCTGCTATATCGAGCGGGGAAAACTGGTGGGATTCAGAGTGAACAACGCAGAGACCTTCCGTGCCGTCAAGGGCGTGCAGTACTATCGCAACCAGGATATTGAATGGGACAAGATGCTCAGCAAGCCATCGGCAGAGCGGAAGATTGCCGTCACCATTGATGTGTATGAAGACCATATCTGCATGACTGACGAAGACGGATTGATTGCCTCTGTGAACATCCCAGAGACCTTCGAACTGGCACGTACCCATCAGAAGGAGAACATCGAACGGCAGTTGAGCAAACTGGGCGACACGATTTTCGAAGCACAACAGGTGAATATCCACCTGACCAAGAACTACTTCATCCCCTCGTCGATGCTGAGTCAATGGCGACGGGAACTGTCAGATGCATTGACAGCGGAAAGAAGGAAGTTCTATCCACTGGAAAGGCAAGCACACACGCCTATCAGCATTGAGGTGGAAAAGCCTTATGAATTGACACACGACCATACAACGCCTGTGATGATATCGAAATATTGCATCAGAAGGCAATTAAGAGACCCTCTCTGTCCTCGCAGACATCTCCCCCATAATGGGGAGAGCCATTCTGAGTGTTTATCGTTAGAGCACTCACCGCAGGGTCTCCCTCCCCATCACGGGGGAGGGCTGGGGAGAGGGTCTATTTCTCTGAAATTGGCAAACGGCGCCACATTCCGATTGGACTTCGACTGCAAGAATTGTTTGATGAAACTATACCTACAATGAGAAAGTTACTCTATATCATCTTAGGCACGCTGATTGTCTCCTGCGTGGGAGGAACAGCTACACCACCGTCGGACGGTCTTCCTGCCGACAGCGATTCTGTGCCCACCATTGTCAACATCGTGGATACTGCCATCGTCGAGGACTCTACCCTGCTGAGCCTTACTCCCCAACAGGTGGATTCGATGGTGTTCCGACTGACCCATCACTATTCGGAGAACTTCAACTTTCTCGTCAAAGCCGACTCATTGGTGCTCGTTCCCCGTGAAGGCGATCTCCTGACGGACACTTGTCGCGTCTATAAAAATGACATCATCGCTGTGGCAGCCATCAAGACTGTTCCTGGTGACTCGATCGACTCCATCTGGGTGAAGGTGGCCAGCAACCAAATCACGATGGGCTGGATTCCAGAAAACGAATTGCTGAAGGGTGCAACACCCAATGACCTCATCTCTGAGATGCTGGATGCGCTCTCCAGCAGCCGCGCCATCTGGATGTCCGCCATCGCAGCCATCGGACTCATTGCCATCATCATCGGAAGAAAAAAGACGGTCAAGAAGAAAGACCTGATGTCTCTTTCCAACTTCATTTACGAGATGGAAAGCCCTTATCCAGCTTTCTTCCTCCTGTTGGTGGCCATCATGGCTTCCATTTATGCATCGGTACAGAATTTCGTACCAGAATTTTGGCAGGAATATTATTTTCACCCCACCCTCAATCCATTGGTGTTGCCACCAGTGATGGCATCACTCGTGGTGGTGCTTTGGCTCGTCATCATCACCTTCATTGCCGTGATTGACGAGGTCTATCATCATTTCTATTTCTTGCCCGGCATCATCCATCTCGCCAAGATTCTTGGCGCTGCGATGCTGGTGTATCTCGTCATCTCCTGGACGACGCTGATTTACATAGGTTACCCCCTGTTGGCAGCCCTTGCGTATTACTTGGTTTGTGTAGCCACGGGATGCGTGAAGATGAACCGTGCACCCTTGGCCTGATGCGTAGTGTCGAGCTTCGCCTCACCACCCAATTGGGTAGCAAGTTTACGGCAAATAGCCAGTCCAAGTCCTGTACCGCCATTGATGGTGTTCAGTTTCTCGAAACGACCGAAGATGCTCTCAGCCTTCTCTGGAGGAACGCCCTCACCTGTATCTGTCACTGAGAAGGTCACCATACCCGGCGTCTCTTTCAACGAAACGTGTACATGAATCTCACCCTGATTCGTATGCTTTTCCGCATTCGTCAGGTAGTTCATCAGCACCTGCTCCACACGTCTCGAATCACTCTGAATGGTGTATTCATCATCCACGTCTGAGGTCATATACATATTTACACCTGCAGGACAACGGTACTTCACCGTACTGATGGCCTTTTTGCACACGTCATTCACATGGCAAGTACCGATATTCAGCTTGTACTTGCCGCTTTCCATATCTGAGATATCAAGAATGTCATTCACCAGATTACTCAGCAAATCCGTGTTGCTCTGGATGATGACGCCATACTCTGCAATCTCCTCTTCCGACAGCATGTCACGAATCTGCTTGTTGCACAGGATTTGGGAGAAGCCACAAATGGCATTCATCGGTGTACGAATGTCATGACTCATGTTCTGCAGGTACTCCTTCTGAGATTTGATGGCCTGCTGGTACTTTTTACCCTTGCGTTTTTCCTGATAATACATATATATTATGACCGCCAGAGCTATCACTAAAAGTACAATGATGATGATCGAAACTATACTATCCATATGCTGAACTCCTTTCCGTCGTTTCACACAACTTTCAAAATCACGGTACAAATATAGAGAATCATACCCTCACAAACAAACTTTTTGAGAGAAAAAAAGTAAAAATTGTACGAAAAAGCCAAAAATGCCCTAAAAATAGGCATTCCGCGACGTTTTTTCAATAAAAAATGGGGTAAATAGGAAACATAACCATACGTAAAAAGAAACATAATCATACCATACAAACACAAAGAGAAGCATCAGAGATTATACAATCATATCATGAAAAGACGTCACGAAAACAATAAAAATGCAGCATGTGTGCGCACACATACATTGACTTATGTCAAGTAAAAACGTCTTTTTAAAAGATTTTCATCCATTTATTTGCATTACCTCGTCAAAAGGTCGTAACTTTGCATCGTCAAAAGAAACAAAGGCTGGTCGAAGCCTGGGAAACAATGACAATTAAACATTGAAATTTTATTCATACGGTTATATAGGTATTAGTGTTAAGGAAAGCTCAGTAAGGTTAGTTCTTTTGGTAAAATAGATTGTTTTTACACAGGATATCATAACATCACAAAAAGGAAATCGTAATTAGACATAGGTTATACAATAGGTTTTAGGTTAGTAAAAGATTTTGGTTCATTTTTTCATGAGTGATGAAAAATGACAAGGAAAGTGGAGTCCGCGAGGATTTCATTTTTTTTTTGTGTTTAAACTACTGATATCTCAAGAAAAACCAGTATCTTTGCAGCAAAATTATCAGTACATGGCAACTTTTTGGACAAAACGGAACGAAGACATCGAGGATGAGAAGACGGCAATGCCTTGGGGCGAACTGTTTGTGAAGGGCGACAGGAATATCCCCCGACGCAGACGTTTGAAGGTGGCGCTGTTCGATTTGGACGGCACACTGGTTGACACAGAAGACCAATACACCGTCTTCTGGGGAGCAACAGCGCGGAAATACCGTCCTGATGTGCCACGACTGGAGTTCCTCATCAAGGGCACTACCCTCACACAGATCTTCGACACGTATTTCCCTGACCCTCAGTGGCAAAAGGAAATCACAGAAGGGCTGAACGCTTGGGAAGCGCAGATGCGTTATGAGTTCTATCCTGGTGCGCTCGACTTCCTGAAAGACTTGAAACGCAACGGGGTGAAGTGTGCTGTAGTGACCAGTTCCAATATCCCAAAGATGGAGAGTGTCAGACGGCAAATACCCGAACTGGACAGTCTCTTCGACAAGGTGCTCACCGCTGAAGACTTCACTGCCTCGAAGCCAGCTCCCGACTGCTACCTGCAGGGAGCCAAGGTGTTCGATGCCGACATCGACGAGTGCGTGGTGTTCGAAGATGCCTACACAGGACTTCAAGCAGGTATGTCATCAGGCATTTTCACCATCGGATTACCCACAGGACACACACGAGAAGAAATCCAAGACAAGTGCAACTATGTATTGGACAGTTACGAAGGTCTAACCTTTGAAAAACTTCAACAAATAATGGAAGATTAAAACAAATAATGGAAGGCTCGAGCCTTCCATTATTGTTTCTTACATATTATATATTATATACTGAAGTTTCGGATGTTCATTTTTAACAACGAATTTCACGAATGAAACGAAACATGCAGATAGAAAGCGTTACACGAAGCACCTTCTGTGCAACGAATATCACGAATACCATCCGGATGGCATTCGTGAAATTAGTCGCCGCTTGCGGCTTCGTGAAATGCACTTCCTTTCTGGATGGAAAAATTAGTTTCATTCGTTATATTCGTTGTTGAAAATAAGCATATAGGAACTCCCGAAAGTTAAGTTATATATATAATACTCACTTATTTCTTCTTGACGGGATCGCAAGTCAATCCGCAACCCAATCGCTTCAGGATCTTGCGGTCCACCTCTCCTAACATCACCGTGCTGTGCATCTGGCAACCACGCAGCTTGGGCAGTTGTTCCAGGGCGCGTTGGCAGTTCACGTCATGTTGAGACAGTACAGACATTGCCACCAGCACCTCATCCGTATGCAGACGTGGGTTTTTGCCACGCAGATAGTCAATCTTGGTTTTCTGGATGGGTTCAATCATGCTTTGGGAAATGAGTTTGACATCGTCGTCAATGCCAGCCAAGTGCTTCATCACATTGAGCAAGAGCGCAGCACAGCAGCCGAGCAGATCACCCGTCTTGGACGTGATGATGGTGCCGTCTTCCAATTCGATGGCGGCGCAATGCACACCCGTCTGAGCCTTTCGTTCGTTGGCTGCCACCGTGACACGACGGTCAGCTGTCGTGATTTTTGCCTGATTGAACAGCAACTGAATCTTGCTAATCTCACTTTCGTTGCAAGCACCATCAGCCAGTTTGTTCGTTGCATCGTAATAGCGTCTAATAATCTCATCCTTAGAAGCTTGGCAACACACCTCATCATCACTGATGCAGAATCCCACCATGTTCACGCCCATGTCCGTTGGCGACTTATAAGGATTCTCACCATAGATACCTTCGAAGAGGGCGTTGAGTACAGGGAAAATCTCAATGTCACGGTTGTAATTGATAGCCACCTTACCATAGGCATCGAAGTGGAAGGGGTCAATCATGTTCACATCGTTGAGGTCAGCAGTGGCAGCCTCATATGCGATGTTCACAGGATGCTTCAAAGGCAGGCTCCATACAGGGAACGTCTCGAACTTGGCATAACCGGCACGGATGCCGCGCTTGTGTTCACCATAGAGCTGACTCAGGCACACAGCCATCTTACCGCTTCCAGGACCAGGAGCCGTGATGATGACCAGCGGACGGGTCGTCTCCACATAATCATTCTTTCCGAAACCCTCGTCAGAAGCAATCAGATCCACGTTGTGTGGATAGCCGTCAATGAGATAGTGGAAATAAGACTTGATGCCCATACGTTCCAGACGGTGGCGGAACTGGTCGGCTGCACGTTGTCCATCATAATGGGTGATGACCACTGAACCCACCATAAAACCACGGCTCATGAACTCGTCACGCAGACGCAACACATCTTCATCATACGTGATGCCGAGATCCGCACGCATCTTGTTTTTCTCGATGTCCTCTGCACTAATCACAATCACAATCTCAAGACTGTCGCTCAATTGCTGGAACATACGCAGTTTGCTGTCAGGCTTGAATCCAGGCAACACACGTGATGCATGATGGTCGTCAAACAGCTTGCCACCCAGTTCGAGATACAGCTTGCCATCGAACTGTGCGATACGTTCACGGATATGCTCCGACTGAATCTTGAGGTATTTCTCGTTGTCAAATCCTATTTTCATAATGCTCTTTTCACTTTTTCGACTGCAAAGGTATGAAAAAATCTTAAATGTTCATTCTTATTTCCCAACTTTTCTCTATCTTTGTAGCGAGTTTATTCACAAATTACAAAGACTATGCAAGCGTATTGGGAAATGTTTCAAAGCATGGACACTTGGATGCAGGTGTTCTGGGGATGTGCTGTCATCGGCTCCATCATCTTCATCGTGCAGATGGTGCTGACCCTGGTCGGCATGGACAGCAGTGACATGGATGTGGACTTCGACGGTGCCGACACCATGGATTTGGGTGGTGGCATATCGTTGTTCAGCATCAAGAACTTCGTCAACTTCATTGTCGGTTTCGGATGGGGTGGCGTCTGCTTTGCCGGAGTGATCGAAAACAAATGGTTGCTCACCCTCGTGGCCGTGCTGGTGGGCGTGGCATTCGTGCTCATGTTCTTCTTCATCAAGAAACAGACCAAGAAACTGGAACATAACGGTGCCTTCCAGATCAGCGACTGTGTCGGCAAGACCGTCGATGTCTATCTGCGCATTCCTGCTGCCAAAAGCGGTAAGGGCAAGGTGCAGGTCAGCCTCAACGGATCGGTGCAGGAACTGGAAGCCATGACCGAAGGCGACAGCATCGCCAGTGGTCAGAAGGTGAAAGTGCTCAGCGTCGTGGACGGCTCAACAGTATTAGTGAAATAAAAGAAGACCCTCTCTGCCCTAAAGGGCATCTCCCCCATAGAGGGGGAGAGAATGAAGACCCTCTCTGCCCTTTGGGCATCTCCCCCGTAGAGGGGGAGACCATGCGGGGTGGGAATGGAAAGAGAAGTGGGAATGGAAAAAGAGAAAGAAACAAATCAAATATAATAATTAAAATACCCGAACAAGCCGGACGGCTCTCCCCATTTACGGGGGAGATGTCCAAAGGACAGAGAGGGTCTAAAAATTTCAATATGGTATATCTTATCGTTGTAGCGGTGGTTGTCGCCATCGTACTCTTAATTTCCATCATCAATCGTTACAGAAGATGTCCATCCGACAAGATTCTGGTAGTTTATGGAACCACAGGAAACAAAGGCTCTGCCAAGTGTGTACACGGTGGCGGCACCTTCGTCTGGCCTATCATTCAGGACTATGCTTACCTGAGCCTGACCCCTATCAGCATTGATGCCAACCTGACCAATGCCCTGTCACGTCAGAACATCCGTGTGGATGTACCTTGCCGCTTCACAGTCGGTATCTCCACCGACACCGAGAGCATGACAGCAGCAGCTGAGCGTCTGTTGGGTCTCACGGCTGGTCAGATTCAGGAACTGGCACGAGACATCCTCTTCGGTCAGTTGCGTCTGGTGATTGCCACCATGAGTATTGAGGAATTGAACTCCGACCGTGACAAGTTCCTCGAGGCCATCTCCAGCAACGTCGAGGTGGAATTGAAGAAGATTGGTCTCCGTCTCATCAACGTGAACGTGACCGACATCAATGATGAGAGCGGTTACATCGAGGCACTCGGTCAGGAAGCAGCAGCCAAGGCCATCAACGAAGCCAAGGTGCGTGTGGCAGAGCAGGAGAAGTTTGGTGAAATCGGTAAGGCAGATGCCAACCGAGAGACCCGTATCCGTACTGCCGAAGCCAATGCACAGGCCGTGCAGGGTGAGAACGAAGCAAAGGTACAGATTGCCAATTCTGATGCTGACCGTCGTGAACGTGAGGCAGAAGCACAGCGTAAGGCGATTGCAGCCGAGAAGGTGGCAGCCGCAAAGGCACTCGAAGAGGCTTATTCTGCTGAGCAGAAAGCCGAAGAAGCTCGTGCCAACCGTGAACGTGCCACACAGAGTGCCAACGTGCTCGTCAGTCAGGAGATTGAGAAGCAACGTAAGATTATCGAGGCAGAGGCAGAGGCAGAAAAGATTCGTGTGAATGCGAAGGGTGAAGCTGATGCCGCTTATGCCAAGATGGAAGCCGAGGCACGTGGTCTCTTCGAGATCCTGTCTCGTCAAGCATCGGGTTATGATAAGATGGTGCAGGCAGCCGGTGGCGATGCCAACAAGGCCTATATGCTCCTCTTGCTCGAGAAGTTGCCAGAACTCGTCAAGACACAGGTGGAAGCCGTCAAGGGCATCAACATCGACCATGTGACTGTTTGGGATTCAGGAAATTCCGCCGACGGCAAGGGCAGTACAGCCAACTTCCTCAGCGGTCTGATGAAGAGTGTTCCCCCACTCCACGAGCTCTTCGACCAGGCAGGTCTTTCCTTGCCAGAGTACTTGGCAAAGAAGAAGGAAGTAGCCGAGGTGGCAGACATCGAACCCATCGAGGAGGCAGAGGCGTTTGAAACAGAAAAGAATGATAAAAAGAAGAAATAATCAGTGAAGAAATTACTTTATTTAGTGCTCGCGGTGTGTACCGTGAGCACTTCCATATTTGTCGCCAGCTGTAAAGACGGCGAGACCTACGCAGAGCGGAAAAAGAAAGAGGAGAACTCCATCAATCATTTCCTTCAGGACAATGACTTCGTGGGCAAGATCAATCCCATCAGCGAAGAGCAGTTCTATGCGCAAGACAGCATGACCGATGTCTCGAAGAACGAGTTTGTGCGATTCAACAAAGACGGCATCTACATGCAGATTATCCGCAAGGGTGAAGGTCCTACGATGGTGGAATTAGCCAAAGAGCGAAAAGACTCCACCGTCACACGACCCATTCTCTGCAAGTTCCTCGAATACGACATTCAGGGAGGCGACACCACCAACACCAACCTGACCATCTACAAGGACATGACCAGTAAGATTGACAAGATGATGTGTACCTATGACCATTACAGCCGCAGTTATACAGCATCGTTCACCGAGGGTGAGATGAAAACTGCTTATGGTTCTGTCGTACCTGCAGGCTGGCTCAAACCCCTGGATTTCATCCGTCTGACCAAGACCGATGGCGAGGAAGCCAAAGTGCGCCTCATCGTGCCCCACTCTTCTGGCACCAGCAATGCCTCGGGTCACGTGCAGCCCTTCTACTACGAGATCAGTTACATGATTCCACCAAACTACTAAAACTAAAAACTATAAACTAAAAACTAAAAGTGAAAGTATCCACTATTCAGATAGCAAGTAACTTTTACTTTTAACTTTTAGTTTTTAGTTATTAACTTTTAAATAATATGAGTTTAATTAAATCTATTTCCGGTATCCGTGGCACCATTGGTGGCCGTGCCGGCGAGGGTTTGAATCCCCTCGACATTGTGAAATTCACGAGTGCATACGCTACCCTGATTCGTCGCACCACCAAGGTGGAGAGCAACAAAATTGTGGTGGGTCGCGATGCCCGCATCTCAGGTGAGATGGTCAAGAACGTCGTGTGTGGCACCCTCATGGGCATGGGCTTCGATGTGGTCAACATCGGACTCGCATCCACACCCACCACTGAAATTGCTGTGGCAATGGAAGGGGCTTGTGGTGGCATCATCATCACAGCCAGTCATAACCCCCGTCATTGGAATGCCCTCAAGCTGCTCAACGAGAAGGGCGAGTTCCTCAATGCCGCTGAAGGCAACGAAGTGCTGAAGATTGCTGAGGCAGAGGACTTCGACTTTGCCGATGTCGATGGTTTGGGCAAGTACATCGAAGACAACTCCTACGACCAGAAACACATTGACATGGTGTTAGGTCTTGACCTCGTGGATGTACCAGCCATCCAGAAGCAGAACTTCCGTGTGGCATTCGACAGCATCAACTCCGTAGGTGGCATCATCCTGCCCAAACTCTTCAAGGCATTGGGCGTGGAACACGTCACCCCACTCTATGCAGACCCAACGGGCGACTTCCAGCACAATCCAGAACCACTCGAAAAGAACCTCTCCGACATCATGGGACTCATGGCAAAGGGAGGCAACGACGTAGGCTTTGTGGTGGATCCCGATGTGGATCGCCTCGCCTTCATCTGCGAAGACGGCAAGATGTATGGTGAAGAATACACCCTCGTCACGGTGGCAGACTACATCCTCAAGCACACCCCTGGCAATACAGTCAGCAACCTCTCCTCCACCCGTGCCCTGCGCGACGTGACCCGCAAGTACGGTCAGCAGTACAATGCAGCCGCTGTGGGCGAGGTAAATGTGGTGACCAAGATGAAGGAGACCAACACCGTCATCGGTGGCGAAGGAAATGGTGGAGTCATCTATCCTGCTGCCCACTATGGTCGTGATGCCCTCGTAGGCATCGCCCTCTTCCTCAGTCATCTGGCACACGAACGTGAAGCAAAGCCAGGACTCATTGTCAGCCAACTCCGTGCCACCTATCCCGACTATGCCATTGCCAAGAACCGCATCGACCTCGATGCCTCCACCGATGTGGATGCCATCCTCGCCAAGGTCAAGGCCATGTACACAGGACAGGAAGGAGTGGAAGTGAACGACATCGACGGTGTGAAGATTGACTTCCCCGACAAGTGGGTACACCTCCGCAAGTCCAACACCGAACCCATCATCCGTGTCTATTCCGAAGCTTCCACCATGGAAGCAGCCGATGAGATTGGCAAGACCATTATGAATGTGGTGTATTCGATGAAATAAAACAACGAATTTTACGAATCAATCAAAAGCAGCGGAAAACCTCCGCTGTTTTTTTTTGTTCCCCTATTCCACCCCCTCCCTAACCGCTAACCTTTAACCTCTCACCTCTTACTTCTCACCCCTAATTTTGTTACCCAGTTTGTTACCCGGATGCTATGTTTAGCGTATTTTTGCAATCGTAACAGAATCAGGAGGATAGACATGAAAAACATGATAATGAGTGATGGTCAGGATGGAAGTATGAATCTGACGGATGGGAATTTTGTTACTCGTTTGTTACTCGTTGCATTTTGCTCTTCTTAAACAAACTGTTTATCAGTTGGTTATGCGGCCGTTAAACATAGCGGCCGCTATATTATATATATAAATGTACGCACGCGAGGGAAACCAGTGGGAACGGACTTGTGATGATGGGGAGCGCTGTCAGACCGTGGGCGGGAAGGCAACTCCGACGGGCACGCGAGGGGACTTTTCCCCGT
>Ga0310695_10002238_pt1 | contig 41564 bp, 28 predicted proteins | sample RumenRJG_04DNA_FD_203882 | JGI IMG/M metagenome (GOLD analysis project Ga0310695, IMG submission 203882) | Bovine rumen microbial communities from Lethbridge, Alberta, Canada - RJG_04 (v2) (version 2) | ecosystem: Host-associated > Mammals > Digestive system > Stomach > Rumen | place: Canada... | reverse complement strand
AGCGGCTGCCTGCCCTTGTTCACTACTCTTATCTCTACCATTATCTCTTGCAATTAGTCTTGTCTTTAACTCAGCAAAGATAGTGCAAACCAACTGAAAAGCCAAAACTATTTGCTGTTTTCCGCTTGGAAAATAGAAAAGGCTCCTCATTGTCACCTAATGGATACCGCCGAGACTCTTGTCAGTATCTCGGCGGTGCATGAAATATGATAGAGGATAGTGAATACTACGGCTTTTGGTTAAGCAGGCTGATTGTCGAAGTAAATTCCGCAACGACCTCCACTAACCGTGGATTGTCGTTTCGGACAATGATAGTGGCATAATTGGTTATGCCGTCTTCGTCAACAACAGATGAAGTAACCGATGTATACAGTGCTTTCTTGCTGTAAGCTGAGAACCATCGCTCAAACAACCGGCTACGCAACCGCTGTTTGCCGTCGCCAGTGTCGCATATATATAGCAACGTAGTGTTATTCTTGTCGAAGAACTCGGCTACTACGGCCAGCACAGTATCCTTCACCTTCCTGTCACTGGGCGACGGTCGGTTGTCCACATTGACGATAATCAGATGATAAGCCTCGCTTTGCATTAAGCTGTCGTCAGGCATAAAGCCTACGGAGTAATGCACATCGTGCTCGGTAAAGAACTCGAAGAAGTTTTCATCGTCTGCTTCCTCAACTTTGTAAGGCGATTGGCTATTGACGAGCTGTACGTCCAGACGGTTCATAAGACGAAAGTATAGTTGGCAGGCTTGCCTGTCCGCTGTTCGTAGGCTTTCTTCATCTTCTCTTCCAACTGCTCCACGCACTGGCGTTTCTTCTCTTTGGCAGCCATAAAGCGAGCCATTGCTTCTTTCTGTGTCATAAAACTATTGCTTTTTTCTACTACACTGCAAAGATACGCTTTCTTCCCTAAAGACAAAAACATTCTGGATTTTTCCGACGCAGGTGCAAATAAAGTGTAGTAAGTGAACTCCCAGTTCCCCCCGCAGACTGTTGGTGACGACAGGAAAGGGCATAAAACAAAAAAAGCCCCTCCCTTGTGGGGAGGGGGTTGAGTTTTCCGTTAGCAGATGTCAATCTGACGAGCAGGCTTCTTCTGTGCGGCTGCTATCTTCGGCAGGGCTATCGTGAGCACTCCGTGCTCCACCTTGGCCGAGATATTGTCCTTCTCTACATCGTCGGGCAGTATCAGTGTCTGCTCGTACTTGCTGTATGAGAACTCGCGACGCAGGTAGTGACGGTTCTTGTCGGCATCTTCATGCTCATTCTTCTGCTCCATCTTGATTACCAGATTGCCGTCGTCGTTGATGTTGACGTTGAAATCCTCCTTCTTCAAGCCCGGAGCGGCCAACTCTACCGTGTAGTCGGTGTCGCTTTCAATAACGTTGATAGCTGGTGCTGTGGCCGAAGCCTTCGGCATAAAGTCGGTGTTGAAAAAATCGTTGAACACTTCCGGTAGCCACTGATTTCTGTGCATGATTGGTAACATAGTTGTTTCCTCCATTATTTTAATTGGTTGTTGTTTTAATGTTGCTGAGCTTTATCGTGCTCACTAAGCATAGTGCAACTTGCATACCAATATGAAAATCGTGACAGAATGTCGGTCGGGATGTGTCAGAATGTCATTGCAGGGTCGCTGAAGCTATGTCTGCGCACCTGATTTAGCCGCCATCTCGGCTATTGTCTGGCTGATATAGCTGCGGAAACCGTCGTCGCCAACAACCTCTATGTCGCCGTAGAGCCCCAGCACGAAGCGGCCCACGCCCTTGTAGGAGCACACTTTCAGCGTGAGCAGCCAGCGGTCGCCGTCGGCAACGATGCCGTCGGTGGCATCGGGATGCTCCTCAGTGAACACGTTATAGGCCAGCCTGCCGAGGCGCAGCTTCACTTCGCGCTGCTCCTCAGAGCTGAACATGAAGCAGTCGGTGTAGATGTCGCGGTGCTGTTGCTCACAGCTCCACAGCAGTTCGAGCATCTCGGCATCGGCCATTCTCGATATTCGGAAGGTCTTGCACTCGCCCGTGGCAATCTCGTAGCAGCGCACGTCGTTGTTGCCGTTCATCAATCGGAACGGCTCCACGTAGCGGTCGCTCTGGGTCTTGCTGTGGGGCGAGGAGTAGCCGCACAGCTTTGCCACGCGCTTCTGCTTGATAGCTTCGTAGAGAACGGAAACGATGTGGGCCGACTTGCGGCGCAGCTCCACATCGGAAAGGATGCTGAAGTCGTAGAACCGTTCCAGTTTGCGGCGCACTCCATTGAGCGTGGGGTTGGCAGTGCCGGCCATATCGACAAGCCGCTTCAGGGTGACAGCCTCGTCTTCGGTGAACTGCAACAGCCCGAGCAGCTTGCTCAGGAAGGGCGAGCGGCGGTCGATGTGGTAGCAGCCGGAGCTCTTGTAGATGTCGAAACCGCACTCGCGCAGGCACTCTATATAATAATATAAGGTGCGACGCGACACCTTAGCCTCGCGGCAAAGCTCGCCGACGGTGTAGTCGTCGGTGCCGGCAAGCATCAGTATGATGTCGAGCTCGCGGGATAATCGGTCGTTGCGCATACCTTTTACTGAAAAACGAGCGACAGCTGGCCGTCGCCGGTGAGGTTGAACGTGCGTCGGTGGTAGGGTGTGAGGCCGAACTGACGGATGGCCTCACGGTGGCGGCGAGTGGGATAGCCCTTGTTCGACTGCCAGTCATACTGCGGATGCTCCTGGGCAAGGCCATCCATGTAGTCGTCGCGGTAGGTCTTTGCGAGTATCGAGGCAGCGGCTATCGAGAGATACTTGCCGTCGCCCTTGACGATACAGGTGTGAGGAAGCGCCTCTCCACCACTCGCAAGGGGGAAAGAACCCCGCGAGAGCGGAATATCTGCCTGTGTGCTGCCGGGGATATATGGCTTGAAGCGGTTGCCGTCGACGATTACTGCCTCTGGGCGCACCGCAAGCGCATCGAGGGCACGGTGCATGGCGAGGATAGAAGCATTGAGGATGTTGATTTGGTCGATTTCATCGGGCGTGCATACGCCAACAGCCCATGCCACGGCATCGGCCTCTATCTGCCGGCGAAGCTCGTAACGCCGACGAGCTGAGAGCTGCTTGGAGTCGTTGAGCAGGGGGTTATGGTAGTCGGGCGGCAGTATGACGGCGGCGGCATAAACGCTTCCGGCCAGGCATCCGCGGCCTGCCTCGTCGCATCCGGCTTCGACAACGTTGTCGTAGTAATGGCTCTTTAGCATCGCGATAATAGGGAAACCGTGTTTCTTAATAAACGTTAATATCTTTCAACTTTAACCTTATAACGTTTCCTGTGAACATATATTGCACACGACGGGGATAATTTTGCACCCAGAAACGATAACTATAAAACAAAGAAAGATGATTGCAATGACTCAGAAACCCCAGCAGATAGGTGTGCGTTTGAACCTCACAACCTCCGTATCCAACCTTTTCAAACCGATGGCAGACCTCCTCGGCAGGTACTATTCGGCCTGCCTTGGCAAGCAGGTGAGCCGCCAGCAGAGCTGGCTCATCACCCGCGCCAACCTGTTTTTCTGCCTTGCAGCCTTCCCTGCCGACTATACGCTGCTGCTCAGAGTGGCTTTCGCCCTTGGGTTTGCCTACTCGGTGCTGGCCTGCAAGCGTGCCCGCATTTAGCCTCGGCTCAGAACATCGAGGCCACGCGGCGCACTCCTGCCACGAGCTGGTCTACTTCCTCGCGTGTGTTATACATGGCGAAGGAGGCTCTCACGGTGCCTAACACCCCGTATTTGTCCATCAGCGGCTGTGCGCAGTGGTGGCCTGTACGCACGGCAATGCCCAGACGGTCGAGCAGAGTGCCCATGTCCATGTGGTGGATGGAGCCAACGAGGAAGCTCACCACGGCATCGTCGGACGGACCGATGAACCTCATGCCCTCGATTTTCTGCAACTCCTGCCGGCAGTAAAGGGTGAGCTCGCGCTCATGTGCGGCAATGGCATCGATGCCGATGCGCTCCATATAGTCGATGGCTGTGGCCAGACCGTGGGTAGCCACGTAGTCGGGCGTGCCGGCCTCGAACTTGAAAGGCAGTGGCTGGAAGGTGGTTTTCTCGAAGCTCACGGTGTCTATCATCTCGCCGCCGCCCTGATACGGTGGCATACGGTCGAGCCATTCGCGTCGACCGTAGAGCACTCCCACACCCGTGGGGCCATACATCTTGTGGCCGCTGAAGGCAAAGAAGTCGCAGCCGAGGGCCTGCACGTCAATCTTGAAGTGCGGAGCACTCTGGGCTCCGTCGACCAACACGGGCACTCCGTGGCTGTGGGCAATGGCTATTATGTCGGCTATCGGGTTCACGGTACCGAGCACATTGCTCACGTGAGCAATGCTCAACAGGCGTGTCCGTGGGGTGAGCAGCTCCTCCAAGGCACCGATGTCGATGCGTCCCTCTGCCGTAATGGGCAGCACCCTGACTGCTATGCCGCGACGGGCAGCCTGCAACTGCCAGGGCACGATGTTGCTGTGGTGCTCCATCTCCGTGACGATGACCTCGTCGCCGGGCTGCATCAGTCCCTCGCAGAACGAGCTTGCAACGAGATTTATGCTCTCGGTGGTGCCGCGAGTGAAGATAATCTCGTCGGCAGAAGCGGCATTGACGAAGCGCCGCACGGTCTCGCGCGCAGCCTCGTGAAGCTCTGTGGCCTGCTGTGAAAGGTAGTGTACGCCACGGTGAACGTTGGCGTTCTGGTTGAGATATTCCTCGCGCATGGCATCGAGAACGCACAAAGGCTTCTGCGTCGTGGCTGCATTATCAAAGTAGACGAGAGGCCGTCCATAGACCTCTCGCCCCAAGATTGGAAAATCTTTGCGTATTTCTTCTACGTCGAAAAGCATCAGTTACGGTTTTTTATAGTTCATCATAACCTTCTCCACACCTATTTCGCCGTTCTTCTTCACGTTCACACGAACCAGATACTCGCCCGGCTCGGGACTGTTGCGCTCGCTCATCGACTCGAGAGTGAGGTAGCGCACGCCGCCCACTTCGCGGTCGTCCCACTTATGCACGTGTCCGCAGAACACCATCGTGGCGTTCCACTCCTTGAACTGGTTGAGAAGGAAGTACTGTTCCTCGCGCGGGAAGGTCGAGGCAAACTGCACCGAGCTTGGGCGGAAGATGTTTGTGTGGGTGAAAACGAAGGTGTGGCGCACCTTCACATTCTCACCGACATCGAGAATACCCTGCTCTATCAGCTCTATCTGGTGCTTGCCCAGCGTGCCGCTGGCCGAATCAAGGAATATATAGTGGTCGCACACCGTTTGTTCGGAGTTCAGATAGACGTTGAACTCGTAGAACGAGGAGTGGAAAATGTTGGACCAGAGCGCCCATCCGTTGTGGGTGATGTCGTGGTTGCCCACTACGGGGAAGAAGGGGAACTTCTCTTCGTCGTAGTCTACGATGTTACCGTCTTCATCGGTGTACGTGTCTGTCGACACATCGTAGGTGTATTCCTTTTCCATATACTTGCGCTTGGCCCGCTCCAGCGACTTGCTGAGGTTGATATAGTACTCGGGCTTGGTGTCGGCTATGTCGCCCAGGTGGGCTACGAAGCCGTCGCCATGCTCGATGGCAATGTCGAACATCTCGTCCATGCGCCCGGTGTCGTCGGTGACGTGGCTGTCGGCACCCACGAGGAACGAGTAGTCGTCATCGGTAGCGGCTACATCCAATTCGGAAAGGTAGTCGCGATAATACAACTCCGACATTTTCACGCGGTCTTCTACTCCCGTGCCCGATACCAGAACGCCTATGGGACTCACCTTCTCGCACGAGGTGAGCGTTGCTGCTGCCATGAGTGCAACGCATATATAAGTCTTAGTTTTCATCTTTACCATGTGTATTTCAGTCCAAGTTTGCCTGATGTCTCGTATTTACTTGCCAGCTGGCTCATACTTCCAGCCGGACGGACGTTGAACTCGCCAAAGAGCTTCATCCTTGCCGGCAGGTTAGCGTTGAAGCGGAAGCCCCAGTTGATGTTCCAGTTCTCGTAGTAGAACTCGTCGTAGTTGCGGAAGAAGAGTCCAAGGTTCCAACTGTTCCAACGCGGACGGATGTTTACGCCCACTCCGAAAGTGAAGGTGAGCGGCTCAGTATAGTCGTAACCGAGGACATTATACTTAATCAGCGACTCGCCAATCTTCAAGTCGACGTAAGGCGTTTCCCACGTCACGGAGAGGTTGGCGACGTACTCCTTGGCCTGCATGGAGTTGCGGGCATAGCCGTTCCACATGAGTTTGCCGTCGAAATAGAAGTCAGAGAAGCCCACGGGCAGCCTGTAGCCGCCCTGGACAGCCATCGAATAAAGCTGCTTGCCGAACTGCATCTGCATCTTGCCCTCTACGTTCCAGCGGTCGGTGAGGTGGCGTTTGTAGGATGCCGAGATGCCTCCGAAGCCCTTGGTGACAACGTTGGTACCGGCCATCACGTAGCCCGAGACCTCGTTGCGGTGCTGTCCGTCGAACTTATGCTCACCGCAAAAGGTCTGTGCCGACAATGGTATTGCGCACATTGCAGACAATAAGAAGAATACTATCTTGCCCATCTGTTGTTTTGCTTTTGTGTTTTTTAGGTTAATACTATTTTGTTTTTTTACTTGCAAAGCTTGCATCCCTCACACTTGCTGAGCTCTCCGCGGAAGCGCTTCTCCACGAGATAGCGCAGCCTGTCGCGCAGTGGCGGCAGCTCGATGCTGTCTATCACCTCGCCTATGAAGGCCTGCTGCAACAGCGTGCGGGCCTCGGCGCGGCTTATTCCGCGCTGCTGCATATAGAACAGGGCGGCATCGTTGAGCTGTCCGACGGTGCTGCCGTGCGAGCACTTCACGTCGTCGGCATATATCTCGAGCATAGGCTGGGTGAACATACGTGCCTGACGGGTGGCACAGAGGTTCTGGTTGCGCATCTCCGACGATGTCTGCTGTGCGCCCTGAGCCACCATCACGCGTCCGGCAAAGGCTCCCACGGCCTTGTCGTCGAGAACATATTTATACAGCTCGCTGCTGGTGCAGTGGGGCACAAGGTGCTCTATGAGCGTGTTGTTGTCTACGTGCTGCTCCTTGTCGGCTATCACGCAGCCGTTGCACGAGCAGCTGGCACCCTCGCCGGCGAGCCTCAGGTCCATGCGGTTGCGCGTCACGCCGTTGTGCAGAGTCACCACATTGTGGCTCACGTGGCTGTTGGCCTGCTGCTCAATGTAGAGATTGCTCACGCGGGTGTTCCTTGCGTGGGTCTCCTCAAGGCAGTAGAGGTCGAGGTGTGCGCCCTCGGCAACGAAGGCTTCGATGACCTGTGTGGTGAGGAAACTGCGGTCGTCGGCAGCGTGGTCGCAGAAGAGCAGCTTCACACTGGCACCTTCCTCGACTACTATGAGCACGCGACGGTTGACCATCAGGTCTACATCCGAGCGCAGTATGTTGAGCACCTGCACAGTGTGGGCCACCTGCACGTGGCGCGGCACGTAGATAAGCAGCGCGTCCTGGGCCAGCATCGTGTTGAGCGCCGTCACTCCGTCGCCGGCTGTCGAGGCCAGGCGCGCATAGTAGCGGCTGGCCAGTTCCTGATGGCGCGACAGCGAGTCGACAATCATTCCCTCGGGAAGGTGGCGGTGTGCGGCAGTGCCTCCATCCTGCGGTGTGTGTATGCCGTCGTTGACGACGAAGAAGAGTGCGGTGGAAAGGTTGGGCACGTCGCAGCGGAAAGCCTTGTATGGCTCCACGGGGATGGGCAGGCGGTTCAGGTTGAGCCCATAGTCGGGCGCAAAGAGCTGCTGCAGGTCGGTGTACTTATATCGTTCCACGCTGCGCGAGGGCAGCCCCACGCGCTTGAAGTCGGCAAATGCCTGGTCGCGGCAAGCGTTCATGGTCTCCGGCGCGTGGTCGAAGATGGTCTGGCGCGCCTGCTCGTAGAGGTCGATATACTGCTGTTCGCTCTTCATTTAGTGATGTTTGTCTGTTGGCAAGCTCCCGTCGGCGCGAGTGACTGCATAGCGACGGCTGCCAGGGATATATTATATATAGGTGAATCTCTCTTTCTCTACGGCTCGTCACTCGCCTGCCGACTCCTTTATCCAGTCGTAGCCTCGCTCCTGAATGGTCTTGGCAAGCTCGGGGCCGCCGGTCTTCACTATCCTGCCCTTGTAGAGCACGTGGACCACGTCGGGGCGTATCATCTCGAGCAGACGGTCGTAGTGGGTTATCACGATGCGCGAGTTGTCAGGCGTGCGCAGCTTGTTCACGCCCTCGGCAACTATCCGCATGGCATCGACATCAAGCCCGGAGTCGGTCTCGTCGAGTATGGCGAGCTTCGGTTCGAGCATTGCCATCTGGAAGATCTCGTTGCGCTTCTTCTCGCCGCCGCTGAAACCCTCGTTCACGCTGCGGTGGGTGAACTTCGTGTCGAGCTCCACTATCTTCTGCTTCTCGCGCAGCAGCTTCAGAAACTCGGCTGCTTTCATCTCGGGAAGGCCCTGAGCCTTGCGCTTCTCGTTGATGGCGGCTTTCATGAAGTTGGTCATCGACACTCCAGCTATCTCGATAGGATACTGGAACGAGAGGAAAAGGCCCTCGTGCGAACGCTCCTCGGGCTTCATCGCGAGCAGGTCCTTGCCGTTGAAGCGGGCCTCGCCCTGAGTGACCTCATAGAGTGGATTGCCGGTGAGCACAGCCGAAAGGGTCGACTTGCCCGAACCGTTGGGGCCCATGATGGCATGGGTCTCACCCGGAGCAATGCTGAGATTGATGCCCCGGAGTATCTCTTTGCCTCCTATGGAGGCATGAAGATTGCGTACTTCTAACATGATACGGTGATGTTAATTGCGTGCAAAAATATGAAAAAAATGTGATTTGCATGGTAATTCACGGCATTTTTTGCATTGTCGACTTATCAATTTTATGCCTTTTGAGGGCTGCCCTGCGCTCCGGGGGCATAGTAAGCGGAGGTCTGAGAGCAAGCTGTCAGCCTGCGAAACATCTTTACACGCACATCGTCAAGGCTCCGTTATTTGCCGCCAAAGGCTCTGCTGCAACATTCTACGCGAGTTTTGCGCTTTTACCGAGCCGTCCGTATACTTTCTCCGGCAGCCTTGGAGCAACGCTACAGCATAGCTGGAGAAGTTCTCCAACTGCCCCGGAGCAATGCTACAGCATAGCTGGAGAAAGTTTACGGGTGGGTCGGTAAAATTCCGCAAGCCTGCTATCTCGCTGTCGGCAAGACCGTTACGCACCACTGCGGGGCTGCACCACGGCAGCACGTCGCCGCCCCCATGCGACCGAAGCACGTCTGCAACGCACGAACAGGGTTAGAAACAGGCGGTTTCATCGAGCTTCATCATTCGACAAAAAGGAGGAAGCAGAGGGCTTTTTTAGAGGAAAACGGACTGAAAAGCAGTCGTTTTGTAAAATAAACGGAGCCTCAGCTCGTCCGACAAGGCCGTCGGCAGGGTTGCAGATGGCAGGTTCGGCTCTGGAACGGCTATTCTCGCGGATGCTGTTTTCTGTCATTTTACTTTACATTCACTCCGCAAAGACACAAAATTTTCACGGTAAACACATCACATCTCGCCGCAAAACACTAACTTTGTGGCAGTAAGTTATCAACTAACAACCAAAAACAACTATGAAACGACTACCAATGACCGTGCTTACGGGCCTGCTGTGCGTTGCAGGCTATGCACAAGAGACCATCCACCTGAACACCGGCGACATCACTTCGCCGCAAATCAATGCCGACAACAGCGTGACGCTGAGCATCTTTGCACCGCAGGCCAACAGCGTGGAGGTGGAAGGCAGCTTCACCAACGGCAAACGAGCCGCCATGACGAAAGACGACAAGGGCGTGTGGAGCATGAAGAGCGAACCGCTGCCCTCGGAACTGCACACCTATAGCTTCGTTGTCGACGGGCTGCGGATGAACGATCCGGCCAACGTATATATGCTGCGCGACATCGCTACCTACCAGAACTACTTCATCATCGACGGCGAACGCGCCGAGAACTACATCGTGCGCGACGTCCCCCACGGCACGCTGCTCAAGCAGTGGTACCCCTCGCCCACCCTCGGCATGGCCCAGCGACGCGCAACAATATACCTGCCGCCAGGCTACGACGCACAGGCCACCACGCCCTACCCCACGCTCTACCTGCTCCACGGGGCTGGCGGCGACGAGAACGCATGGAGCGAGCTGGGCCGTGCCGCGCAGATACTCGACAACCTGATAGCTCAGGGCAAGTGCAAACCGATGGTGGTGGTGATGCCCAACGGCAACGGCGCACAGCAGGCAGCACCGGGCGAGTATGCCAACTCTATGTTCAAGCCATCCTTCATCAACCCGAAGACGATGGAGGGAAGCATCGAGGCTGCCTTCGTGAAAGACCTCGTGGCATACGTGGAGAGCCATTTCCGCGTGAGCGCGAAGACCGCCGACCGTGCCATAGCTGGTCTGTCGATGGGCGGCTTCCACTCGCTCTACATCTCGGCCAACAATCCCGGCGTGTTCAACTACGTGGGACTCTTCTCCGCAGCCGTGAACCGCATGGGCAAAGGCCCCAACGACTACATCTACGCTGACCTCGACAAGAAGCTCGCCAAGCAGTTTGCCGCCAAGCCGGCTCTCTACTACATTGCCATTGGCACCCAGGACTTCCTCTACAAGGACAACGTGGACTTCCGCAAGAAGCTCGACGCGATGGGCGTGAGCTACATCTACCGCGAGACCGACGGCGGCCACGAGTGGCGCAACTGGCGCATCTACCTCAACGAGTTCCTTCCCATGCTGTTCAAGTAGGTTGCTTCTGCCCCACCCACACCCTGCCTCACCTAAAAAACTTCCCCAAATTGCTTTGCAATGCAAATGGTAATTAGTAACTTTGCACGCACTTAGCGTTTGGGGAACTCCCTCGCAGGGCGCGGAAGGGCTGCCCGATGCCAAAAGGGATACCCCAACGAACGCATGAAGGCCGCGAAACGCGACGGTTCCATAGTTCAATGGATAGAATAAGTCTCTCCTAAAGATTAGATTCGGGTTCGATTCCCGATGGAACCACGCTTTTTCGACGGAACAACGCTATTTTAAAACAAGGGATAACACAAACTGATGAAAGGTATTCTGCTGACAATCCTCACACTTCTGCTCCCTCTGTCGCTCACGGCAAAGCCCACCGACAAGGCCAACACCTCGCTGGCCGACAGCTTGGCAGTGGTTGACAAGGCCCTTGCCGCCTATCAGCAGCCTGCCGAGAACGATGTCCACTACGTGGAACTGCTCTACCGCAAGACGTGCCTGCTGAACGAGATGGGCCACTTCGCTGATGCGCTGCCCGTGGCCATACAGCTGCTCGACATTGCCACGCCCGACCTCGTGGGCGAAGACGGCATGGCGGTGCTGCTGTCGCAGGCCGCAGAGCTGTCGTTCTTCTGCCGCAAGCTGCCTCAGGCCATCACCTACGAGGTGCGCGCACTCCACATCATAGCTGAACTCTACGGTGAAGAGTCGGACGAATACCTCGAAGAAGCACCCTATCTGCAAAAGTATTTTGAAGAAAACGGACAACACGACAAGGCACAGCAGCTTGCACGCAAACTCGAAAAGCTGCTAAAATAACTAACCGCGCAAAAACCATCACCCAACAACAGCCCTACGCCCCAATTATTATCTATTCTTAACAAACATTAAATAATGAAGGGGGATTTCTTTATTAACTGCGAAAAGCCTTACCTTTACACGGTAAAACTTAAACGAAATGAATATCATAAGGAAATTACTACCTATCATCTCCACCATATTTGCACTAACAACCTCGGCACAAATACCCACGCTGCGCAATTTCTCACCCATCGAATACAACGGAGGAACCCAGAACTGGCAGATTGGCGAGATTCGTGACAACCTGATGGCGTTTGCCAACAACCACGGACTGATTGTGTTCGACGGCGAAAACTGGCAGATACACCCCGTTGCCAACTATACCAGCGTGCGCTCGCTGGCTTTCGATGCCAAGAAACTGTGCGTCTATGCCGGTGCAAGCGATGAATTCGGCTACTTCGACATCAACACAGCCACGTTCAACGTGGAATATCACTCACTCTCGAAGCTCCTTCCTGCCAACATGAGAATGTTTGGCGAGATTTGGAAGATACACCTTCTGCCGTCGGGCGAGGTGCTGTTTCAAGGCCGCGCGCACCTGTTCAGCCTGCGCCAAGGCAACAAGCTGATTACACTGAAAACCGCCGGGGCGATAGACAACTCGGCGCTTGTGGGCGACAGGGTATATGTCTCCACCAAGACAGGCATCTACATATACCACGGCGGCAAGCTCTCGCCACTGCCGGGTACGGGAAACCTGACGGGCAAACGCGTGAGCGGCGTGGTGCAATACAACGGGAAGGTGATGTTCGTCACCATGAGCGACGGCCTGTTCATCTACGACGGGCACACGGCAACGCCCTTTGAGCTCGACATTTCGCCGCTGCTAAAGGACAACAACGTGTTCTGCGCGGCTGCCGGCAAGCGGTACATTGGCTTCGGAACCATCAAGAACGGACTGATAGTGAAAGACTTGCAGACGGGAAGCAACTACTATGTCAACACTAACACCGGACTGCAAAACAACACGGTGCTGTCGATGAGCTTCGACAGCCTCGACAACATCTGGCTCGGACTCGACATGGGTCTTTCCTACGTAATGCTTGAAAGCAGCTACGGCAATCTGCTCGGAGCAAACAACACCATAGGCACGGGCTACACCTCGGCTATCAGCGGCAACCAGCTCTACATGGGCACCAATCAGGGACTGTTTTCCATTCCCTTTCCGCTGCAAAACTCCATTCTGCCGCCAAAGGCGCAGACCGTGGAAGGCGTGGTGGGACAGATATGGAGCCTGCAGAACATCGACGGCACGCTGCTCTGCGGTGCCAATGACGGTGCCTACATAGTGGGCGCAGGTTCCGTGAGGCGCATCGATGGGCTGGTCGGCACATGGGGCTTCCGCAAGCTCAACGACCATCCAGGCTACCTGCTGACGTGCGACTACGACGGACTGGCAGTGCTCAAACAGGAGGGCGGCTCGATAACCCTGCACAGCCGACTGAGCAACTTCCATGAGGCCAGCGGCAACTTCGAACAAGACAGCGACGGCAGCATCTGGCTGAGCCATTGGCATAAGGGCGTGTGGCATTTCCGTCTGTCGGACGATATGACGCGCGTGGAGAACCTGGAATACTACCACAACGGTGCCGGACTGGTGGTCGACGACAACAATCTGGTGTGCAAGATAGACGGAAGGGTCTACGTCAGCTCCGTCGACGGGTTCCATCAGTACGACGAGAGAAACCGCAAGCTGAAGCACTGCGACTGGATGAACAACCTCTTCAACACCTACGGCGAAGCCCTGCACGTGACGCAGGCTCCCGACGGCATGATAATAGCATACAAAGCCGACTATCTGGCGGTGGCCGAACGGCAGCACAACGGCAAGTATCAGTCGCGGCAGGTGGGCTACGGCAACATGGTTCAGCAGATGCAGATGGGGCTGGGAAACATTGGCTTCCTCGAAAACAGGCAGATAGTGCTCAACAGCAACAACGGCTTCTTCGTGATGCGACCGCAGAAGAAGGATGCCGCAAAGACCAATCACGTCATGGTGCGCCGCATCTACAGCACCAACACGGGCGACACACTGGTCTATATGCGCTGCCCGGAGCTGGTAAAGGAGGAGGTGGTGCTGCCCCACTCACTCAACTCCATACGTATAGAATATGTGATGCCCGAGTACCGAGGCGAGAAAGGCGTGCTATACTCGTGCTATCTGGAGGGCTACGAGAAGGAGATGTCGACCATGTCGCATAGCTCAAGCAAGGAATACACCAAGCTGGAAAAAGGCAAATACATATTCCACGTGAAGGCTCGCAACCTCGTCGACGGCACGGAAAGCGAGTCGCAGATAGTCATCCGCATACTGCCGGCATGGTATGAGACATGGTGGGCCTACCTGCTCTACATCATCCTGATTGTGACAGGTGTGTGGGCACTGCTCAGATACATGAACCTGCGCGCAGAAAAGGAACTGACCAAGGTGAAAAAGGAAAAGGAACGCCAGATGAAAGAGCAGCAGATGGAGTTCCACCTGGCCGAGGAGAAGAAGGAGAAGGAACTCGCCAAGCTGCGCTCAAAGCAGCTGGAGGTGGAGCTGAAGCACAAGTCGAGCGAGCTTTCGGACTCGGCGATGAACCTGGTGCGCAAGAACGATATGCTGCAAGCCATCGACCAGAACATGGAACAGCTCTCGGAGAGCGTCAGACGCGAAGAGACCAAGGCCCGTCTGGTGAAAAAGATCGGCGACATACGCAAGGAGATAAAGATGCACATGAACGACGATGACAACTGGAACAAGTTTGAAGAGAACTTCAACCTCATCTATGACAACTTCTCCCAGAAGATCATGGAAGCCTTCCCGCAGCTGAAGAAGAGCGACCTGAAGCTCTGCGTCTACCTGCGCATGGGTCTGAGCAGCAAGGAGATGGCTTCACTGCTCAACACCAGCGTGAGAAGCATAGAGACAGCGCGCTACCGACTGCGCAAAAAGCTCGACATCGACACCGGCAGCAACCTCACCGACTTCATACAGGGCTTCGGAAACTAATCATTCCACACCCATGAGCCTTCACAGACAACAAGCTCATCCACACGTCTCGCGCAGGAAAGCTTCCTTTGAGCACTTCAGCCTTGAATAGACGCGAGCTTTATAGGTATGGACAGTAGACAAAGAGCACGACAGGACGTTCGCCATCTGCTCATTGTCGGTTATCCCTAAGCGCATCATGGCAAACACCCGGAGCTCGCTCGGCAGTGCGCCCCGCCTGGCCTCCAACGGTTCCGACAGCAGCCCATTCACCTCATCAACGAAACGCGGATACAGATGCAGAAACATCGTGTCAAACCGCCTATAGAAAGCCGCCCTGTGCCACATCTTACTGACGTAGCTCGGAACGGCCTGCACATCGTTCCAGTTCTTCTCACGGGCGCAGCGCGCCACATATCTTACATATCGTTCCACGGCCTTGGTATGTTCTGCTTCAGCCGAAAGCATAGTGGCAAGATAAGTTTCCTTAAGATGGTTTGACTGCTCTAATGCGATATTGGCCAGCTGGTTCTGTTCTTGCGCCTCGACAAGCAGAAGGTTGTGACTGTGCAGTTTGCGCAGCAAAACCAGCAGCGTGCCTGTTCCAACGAGAAGTATTGCCACTAAGCAAATATATAAAATGCGCTCCTTGCGATTTTGTTTCTGCATTTGTTGTAGCTGCTGTTGGTCTATGAGCGGAAGTATCTCGCCCACCTCTACCTGCCGATGGCGGGCATGAAAAAGCTGGGCATCGTCATAGGCCGAACGGATTGCCCTGGCAGCAATGTCATACCGGCCCTGCGCAAATAACAGATGTGCCGCCTGCTGCATGGCTGTTACCTCTTTGACAGTGTACTCCAGGTCGCGGATGGCTGCTTGTATCCAATAGTGAAGTGCCTGCGCAGAGTCGCCTTGTTCTAAATACTCCTGGGCTAACGAGCTGAAAGAGATGGCCTCGCTGCGCACAATGCCCCGCCCAGCCCGAAGGGCTCGTTCAAAGCAATAGATTGTCTTTTCTCTTTGCCCATCGGCACGAGCAATCTGGGCTAATGTGCTCCAATACCCTATAGTGTCGGAAGGAGAGACGAGCTGGAGCGCCTGTTCATAATATTTGCGCATTTGCGGCGGATAAGGAGTCTGTTGGTAACGGGCCACGTCATATAGCAGCTGGCCACGCAGCGAATAATACCCCATCCGAATATAGGTATTTACACCTTGCAAATCTATTCCGTTTAATACACTCTCTGCTTCCTGAAATAGCCCGCCAGACAGGTATGTATATGCCATTTTGAGCCGTGAGTCTGCCCTTTGATTACGATCGTCACTTCTATCGCTTAGCATCACACACTCTTGTGCGTAGTGATATGCGGAGTCGTAACAATAAGAATTATAAGCTTTATACAGTTGCATGGGATCCTTGTTGCTGCGAAGCTTTGCTATGGCTTGCTCCTTCGACATTTCGTATTGCACTTTGTTGTCTAAAGCCTTTTGCAAGGACACTATATCGCTCTCAAGAGACGGTAATGGAACAAATAGTAATGTTAAGAGAAAAGTATTTAGCATAATTCTGTCTGACTTTTGCACACAAAGGAACAAAATATCTTGGATAAAACAGAAACGCAGGAGCCAAAATGTGGTGCCTTATCACTTGAAAACTACTTGACGTATTGCTCGATACATAAATTTAACATATTGAATTACAATAAATTGCATACTTTCACAACTTGATAGTTACATGTTGATTTGAATCTTTGTAGAAAGCGGCATAATTTTGCATCGAATTCAGTACAATCGGAATCCCACTTAAAACAATGAGAAGAATAATAGCAATCGGGTTATTGGTGCTATACTCATGCGCCATACTGGGACAGGACGAAGTGATTTCACTTGATGAAGACACTTTGCTGATGGACGAGTTAGTGATAGTAGGTACACGCGCAAACACAAAAATAGAAGGAAACGCGCTGGTAACTCGCATAAAAGGTTCTTCTTTAGAAGAAGTTGGCTCTTTAGAGGAAATGTTGGCACGCACACCAGGCTTGCAGAGAAATGGAGAAAACTTGGAAGTCATAGGAAAAGGAGAACCAGAATACTACATCGACGGACGAAGAATAAAGGAAAAGGTTGAACTAAAGCGTCTTAACAGCCGTCAGATAGACCGCGTTGAGGTAATAATGAATCCTGGCGCAGAGTACGATGGAGAAATGATGGCCATCGTGCGCATATACACCCGCCGGAATTTTGCGCAAGGCATTAGTGGGGATATTACCGGGCGATATGAAAGCTCTCTGGATTACCTGGAGAATATCGATCCGTCTGTTACTGCCAACCTGCGGTATAGGATTAAGAATGTAGAATTGAAAGCCGGACTTAATTTCTGGCACGCATCAGTTACCGATATTTCCTCGTCCGACCAGCAAAGCTATACGTCAAAGGCTGGACAGAGTATGGCTTATAGACAGCAGGGAGCGCAAGACTTCCGTTACAAAGGCTACAATCTTAATTACCTCTTTGGAGTAAACTGGGCTATCAACGAACGTCACACCATCTCGCTGGAGGCTATGCTGGAGCAGCAGTTACAGGATACAACTATTGTGCTCAGCGATAATGCTTTGTCGCTGAACGGAGTACCAGTAGAAACGCTACACACTGAGACTCACACGCGGGCTTTCGCGCCCAACAATGGTTTGATAGGAGGATGGACTAACACGCAATACACTGGGCATATTTGCAAATCGGAAATTGGTGTACACTTCGACACCTATAATTATCGTTATACAGAGCGTAACCGCATTGACGAGAACAGTAAGACGATGTTCTCGATAACCAACTCGGAAAGTCAACTATATAACGTGAAAGCGTATGGTGCATATCCAGTATGGAAAGGAACTCTGCGCGTTGGAACAGACATGTCTTTCTTTCACCGCCTTTATACAAACGAGAACAATCTGAGCGGTATCGAGGGAGTAAACGAAGATATGTACCAGCATATCTATGCTGCTTACATGGAGTATCATCGGGATATGGATAGCAGCGGAACGCTTGTTGCCGGCTTGCGATACGAACACGAGTACAGAAGTATTGACAACCACCTTGAAGGCTCTGTATTTCGTGCCAGGGAAAACTATTTCTTTCCTTCTCTTTCCTATAACGTGAAGATAAAGGGCGTGCAGCTCGCATTGAGCTATGCCATGAAGACCCGTAGGCCTGAGTTTACAGAAACAAACGATGCCATCGTATATCTTAACCGCTATTCTCTGTCGCAAGGCAACTCACGCCTGGAAACAGAAGTCAAGCATGAGCTGTCACTTCAACTGCGATACCGCCAATTGGCGTGTGGTCTGAACTATGAGCATCGCAGGCGTGCCGTCATAACCGATGTGACGTTACTAAATGAAGGTGCTACCATCTTGTTCCATCCTGTAAATCACGACAAGCCTATCAATCAGATTAGTGTCTTTGTGAACTATACACCCGTCTGGGGCATATACCACCCCAACTGGACGATTTCTATAAATGCAATCACTCACCGTTCCTACCAGCCAGTTGTCAATTTGGGTATCATCAATCCTCTGCTGCTCAAGCACGCCTGGCAGGTGGAGCTGAACTACAATCTTGTAACAACTGGCAATCCTGAATGGAATAAGCGCCTCACCACATGCTCACACAATTTGACAGCTGCCGTACAGAAGAGTTTTCTGAAAGACAACGCCCTTACATTACGTTTAGAGGCAAGAGATATCCTCGGTCTGACGAAGCAAAATCTAACTACCGACTACGGCTATAGTATCTATCAACAACAAATGCGCCACGACAATCGCCGTGTTTGCCTAAGCCTACGCTATTCGTTATAAATGAAGTTAAGAAGTTAAGGGGTTTAAGAAGTTAGGAAGTTAAGGGTTGACTCCTTAACTTCCTAACTTCTGTTCCGCGTCCCTCGGTTATAGCCTCACCTCAAGCTTGGCTGTCTGCACGTCGCGGCTGTTAGGACCCACCATAATCTGGAACTCGCCCGGCTCAAGCACGAAATCGAGGTTGTAGTTATAGAACTTCAGCATGTCTGGAGTAAGCTTGAAGGTCACTTTCTTGCTTTCGCCAGCCTCGAGATGGATGCGCTGGAAGCCTTTGAGTTCCTTCACAGGGCGCGCCACACTGGCGTGAAGGTCGCGGATATAGAGCTGCACCACCTCGTCGGCGGGGTAGCTGCCGGTATTGGCGACATTGACGGTAGCCTCAACATTGACATCCATGCCGGTTACAGACTGACTGAGAGCCAGGTCGGAATAGCGGAACGTGGTGTAGCTGAGTCCGTAGCCGAAGGGATAGAGCGGGTCGTTGCGCACTTCTAAATAATTGCTGCAATACTTGTGATACTGGTTGGCACCCGGCTCAACAGGACGGCCTGTCATCATATAGTTATAATAAAGAGGCACCTGACCGAGAGCCTGCGGCATCGTTACGGTGAGCTTGCCGCTGGGCACCTTGTCGCCAAACAGCACATCGCAGATGGCGTCGGCAGCCTCGGAGCCACCAAACCATACATTCATTATGGCATCCACATGCTGCTGCTCCCAGGTGAGCACCGTGGGACGGCCCGAAAAGTTCAGTAGCACCACGGGCTTGCCCAGCTTCACCAGCTCTGCCAGCAGCTCATGCTGCACGTCGGGCATATCGAGCGTGGCACGGCTCGAGCTTTCGCCCGAGAAGTCGGCACACTCGCCCATGGCGCACACAATGACATCGGCCTGCCGAGCCACCTTCAGAGCCTCGGCCTTGGCCTGCTCGTCGTCGACACGCGGAATGGTCTTGCCAAACTCAGCGGCACGCTGCAACGCCTCGTCGCGCGTAACGTTGGAACCCTGGGCATAGAGCACTTCGGCCTTATTGCCCACCGCACGCTCCATAGCCTCCTTGATGGTGGAGTAGCGCTCGGGGGTATAAGCCACACACCACGTGCCTGCAATGTTCTTGCGGTCGTTGGCCATCGGACCTATAAGGGCTATCTTGCCCTGCTTCTTGAGCGGAAGCACCGGCGTTCCAGTGCTCTCCTGCACACTATTCTTCAGCAACACGAAAGTCTCGGCAGCCAGCTGGCGCGAAGCGGCACGGTTGGCATCGGTGTAGATGTCCTTGGCACGGCGCTTCGGGTCCAGATACTTATACGGGTCGGCAAAGAGACCGAGCTTGTACTTGGCCTCGAGTATGCGGCGGCAAGCCTTGTCGATGTCTTCCATTGTCACCGTGCCGTCTTCGAGCGACTGCTTGAGCGTACTGATATACCCCAGAGCACACATATCCATATCGGTGCCAGCCTTCAGTGCGGCAGCCGAATTTTCCTTCATGTTGCCCAGTCCGTGAGTCTCCATGCCCCAGATGGTGGCATAGTCAGTAACGATGAAACCGTCGAATTTCCACTCTTTGCGGAGTACGTCATCAAGGAGCCAACGGTTGGCAGTGGCGTGCTGTCCATCCACCAGGTTGAACGACGTCATGAACGAGCCTGCGCCAGCCTCGGCAGCAGCCTTGTAGGGAGGAAAAAACTGGTTATACATACGCAGGTGGCTCATGTCTACGGTATTGTAGTCGCGTCCGGCCTCAACAGCTCCATAGAGCGCAAAGTGCTTCACACAGGCCATAACCTCGTCTTTTCCTTTCATTCCATTGCCCTGATAGCCACGCACGTAAGCCTTGCTCATCTCGGCACCAAGGAACGGGTCTTCGCCGTTGCCCTCGGCATAGCGGCCCCAACGGGCATCAAGGGCAATGTCGACCATAGGACTGTAGACCCAGTCAATTCCGTCGGCAGATGCTTCCTTGGCAGCAATGCGGGCTGCCTGCTCCACAGCTTCGAGGTTCCATGAGCACGACATAGCCAACGGAATGGGGAAGATGGTTTCATAGCCGTGGATAACATCCATGCCGACGATGAGGGGTATGCCCAGACGGCTCTTCTTGACGGCTATATCCTGCAAGGAGCGTATCTTGTCGACACCCTTCAGGTTGAACACACCACCCAGCTTGCCTTCGGCAATCAGCCCAGCCACCTCAGTGTTCTGAGCCGCACCGGTGACGATGTTGCCAGCCACTTGCAGATTGAGCTGCCCTATCTTCTCCTCGAGAGTCATGCGAGCCATCAGCTCGTCGACAAACTCCTTCATCGGCTTGATGTCCTTAGCCTGCACAGCTATCGCTGCCAAGGCTGTTGCCAGTAATAATGTCAGTCTTTTCATATTGCTAAACTTATGTTTAAAGTAGTTGCAAAAAAGCAAGAAAGGCAATACAGGCTAACGGTGTGTTACCCCTATTGTCTTCCTTGCTATTTGCTATTGATTAGTATTGTTTTCTCTTCTCTTCGAGCGCGGCCTTGATTTCCTTCATCTTACCTTCCGTCAGGTTGTAGCCAATCATCACGAAGATAGCCACAAACGCTGAGCCGGCAGGAACGATGATGTCGGCAAGTCGCAGCTGCGTGAGGGTCTCGGGTGTCTGGATAGCCACGTTCTGGTCGAAGGCCACCCACTTGAGTATGGCACCGCCCAGCACCAAGGCGAGCGACTGCCCCATCTTAACCATCCACCAATAGATGGCACCAAACTGGCTCTCCTTGCGCGGCAGGCCGTTGTGAAGCTCGTCGAGGTCGCACACGTCGGCTGTCATACTCATCATCAGAGTGAACAGTCCGCCCATTCCGAACGACATCAGAGGCAGCGGCAGGAACATGAGCCAGGGATTTTCGGGGCTGAAGCCCCACCATTTCATCACATAACCAACGATAGATATAACCGTTGAAATGACGAAAGCCTGCTTCTTACCCCATTTGGCAGCCATCCAGGTAACGATTGGAATAACCATAAAGGCTGTGATAAGAGCCTGCACAGTGGCAAACCAAGCCGATGCAGAGCGGAAGAGCGTGGGCACCCACTCCCATGTGAGCCAGTTGTTGGCCAGCGAGTAGTCACCATTGAACATATAGTAGACGATGATGTAGTTGCTGAACGATGCAACAATCTGGAAACCGTTATATACAAGGAAGGTGGCAACACACAGACGCAGGAACGGCCTGTTGCGGAACACTTCGCCAAGGTTCTTGAACACATCCTTCGTTACGTTCCACATTCCCGAAAGCGTTACTCCGGGACGGTCTTTGGTTTCTTTGGGCAGTGGCGGTTCCTTGCAGAAGATGGCTGGCATGATACCCGTGAGAATACAAAGGGCAGCCACAACGATAGAGAGCTTGCGCACGCCCTCAACCTGAGTGGCAAAGATGTAGTCAGGATTAGAGATGAGAGCCCAGAACCAAGGCACTATCATCCATGCTATCTGGCCGATGGTGTTGGTGATTCCCATCAGTCGGGTGCGCTCATTGTAGTCGTCGGACATTTCGTAGCCAAGACCGATGAACGGCGTGCTGAAGATGGTGTTGCCCGTGATATAGAGCAGCGACATCACAAGGAAATACCAGAAGTTGAAAGTCTGCCCGTTCTCTGGACTCATCTGCCACAACAGGATGAAGAGAATACCTGTGACGATGGCACCTACGAAGATATACGGACGGCGGCGCCCCCAGCCCGTGCGCGAGTTATCGGTGATATATCCCATGATGGGGTCAGTGAGCGCGTCGAAGAAACGCGGAATACCTCCCAGCAAGCCGGCAAGGAACGGGTCCATGCCAAAGCCTGTCACGAGGAAGTACATAAATACGCCCAGCGCAGCGGGCAACAGATTATTGGTAAGGCTGCCCGAGCCGTAGGCCAGTTTCTGGCCCCAGCTCAGCTTGTTAGTAGCAACAGATGTAGGTTTCATTATAGTACGATTGTTTGAATGGCTTCTTTGTTTATGGAGAGTTTGTAGTGCTTACCATCTACGGCAAGGTCGAGACCGACAGGAGCGTTGCCCTGGTTGATAACCACAACGGCCAGACTACCGTCGGGGTTGCGCACAGCTGTTGCCATCACAGCCTTGCTCTTTTCCTCAATGGTCGTGGGTTCGCCACCGCCTACCTTCACTCCCAGCACCTTGGCATCGGGACGGAGGAAGCGGCTGAAGTGAGAGATGGCATAATACATCGGTGTGAAGTACACCTCATCGGCTGCGGGATCGACAATCACCGGAGCCAGACACCAGTTCTTCGCCCAGTTGGGGCCACCTTGGCGGTCGAGCACCATGTTCCAGTCTATCCAACCAGCCACCCAGTTGTTCAGACAGCCGATGATGTCGCGTGCGTAGCGGAACACAGGCACATACTTGGGATGCAGATACTTCTGGTTGTCGGGTGCCCAGTCCCATCCCCAGTCAGTGCCCTCACAGGCCCAGTACCACGCATCTTCCTTCCAGTGGGGAACCTCGGCATCCACACAGCCTTCGGTCTCAATGAGCAGTTTGCCGGGAGCAGCATGATGAGCCTTGTTCAGCATCTCTGGAAGCCAGTCCACGGTGCTCTCGTACCAGTGAACGGCAAGTCCGCCAAAGTACTTAGCCGTCGCCTCATCCGAATACATGGCATCAACCCACTCAGGAATACCGCCACGGTTCTGGTCGTAGCCCAGTATCTTCACGTTGCCAAAGCCAGCCTTATCGAATATGGGACCCATATAGTCGCGCACAAAGGCAGCCTCATACTTCGGATCGAAGAACATACTCTCCCAGTTGTTGCCGTTGCCGTATGGCTCGTTGACGGGAGTCATAGCCCAGATGTCAACCCCCTTGGCTTTGTAAGCCTCCAGATATTTCACCAGGTAGTTGGCATACACCTTCTGGCACTCAGGCAACAGCGCGCCGCTAACATAACCTTGGTTATCCTTCATCCAATAGGGTGCGCTCCATGGCGAAGCAACAATCTTGAAGCCGTCGCGCGAAGCAGCCTGCGCCCCCTTGATAAGCGGCAACAGAGTGGTCTCGTCGTAGCCTATGCTGAAGTGTTCCAGCAAGGTATCGCCCTTCACCTCGTCATAGCAATAGTTGCCTTTGGAGAAATCGCACGAGCCGATGTGGGTACGTGTGAGCGAGTAGCGGGCACCATCCGGACCGAAGTAAGCATCAATCACCTTCTGACGGTTCTCCTTGCTCATACGTGCCAGCACCGAAGAAGTAGCCTCGGTAAAGGAGCCGCCGATGCCTACCAGCGTCTGGCGCTGCTCCTTGCTGTTTACTTCAATAAGAACCTTCTTCTTAACACGTGCAAATTTTGTTTTCTGAACAAGCTGCTCACCGGCTGAGTTGGTTTCCCAGACCGTGAGGTTGCTGTTCTGGGCGAAAGCAGGAAGTGCTATTGCCATCATCAATAAAGCTTTTATCCTCATTGCTTATTTGTTTTATGGGGTTATACGGTAATGTCTAATTCTGAGAGCTGACGGGCAAAGAGCTTGGCACTGTCGGCTTCCGACAACACCATACCCTCGCCGTTGCCACGACGATAAGTAATCTTTGCACCACAGTAGGTGAACGAGAGTGTGCCGTCGGCCAGGAACTCGTCGTCTCTCAAGAGAGTGGGACGGAACGACACCTTGCCATCGCTAACACGAACACCCAGTTCGCCAAAGCGGCAGAGGATGTCTTCCTTCACCTGACCTGTCATACCCGGCTGGCGGGCACCCTTGCCCCACGGTGTGTGAGAATAAGCATCGGTAGAGAACGCACCATACTCACGGGCACTCTTGTGTATGCCGGTGCCTTCCAGGATGGCATGATAGTGCTTAGAGAGGGCTTTAGTTTCGGGAGCATTGGTATCAAGGGCCTCGAAATAGCACTCCTGTGTGGCTACCAACAGCTTGGAAACCATGTGCCAGTAGATGCTGCCCAGTCCTTCGTAGGCATAGAAGGTACCACTGCGACCGGTAAATGCCTTGTGGTTGAATGTTTCTTCAAACAGCTCAAGCAGCGTTTCCTGCTCTGCCTCGGCAACGCCGATAGCCTGCATGGCAGCCGACAGGTCGCCAGCATTGCGGAATGTTCCGTTGAAGTGGAGACCTCCACACACATCCTGGCTCACCAGACGCTTGTCACCGTCTGCCACCATAGCCTTCAGCAGCGGCGAGCGGTCGAGAGCTTCTGCCGACAGGCAGTTTTTCTCTAAGAAACCAGGCAGCTCCTTGTTGGGATAGAGCATATAGCTCTGCTGGTCCTCACGCCAGAGATGGCTTGCACGGAGCGCATCGAGCACGGCAAGAGCCTCGGCAGGCGAAAGCACGCCCGAGCTGAGCACAGCCACCTGGCCCTCGAGCATCTCGGACAGCGTGCGAATACCTGCGAAACGACCCTTGGAGAGTTCCATTATATTATAAGAATGGTATAGGCCGTCGCTTCTGCGGTTGGCACGGATGCCCTTGGCAACAGGCTCAAGGGCGGCAGACAGGAACGACAGCACGGCATCGCGCTGCACCTTGACGGTGCCCTCGCTGAACGGCTGGGCATAAATCTTCTGACGGTAAGCCGTGGAAGCCTCGCCAAGGGCATCCATGACAGCCTGCGTATCGGTGAGGGCAAGAGCCGACTGGGTTCCGTTCAGCCAGGTATATACCTCGCGCGAGAGGGTGAACTCGCTGACGGGTGAAGCGGCTACGATGTCACGATAGAACTTCAGCGCACGGTGCAGATAGCACAGTGTGACTACCGACAGTCCACCGCCAACCAAGGCATTGTTGGCATCGTTCCACTCCGGGCGCTGGGTGTTCATCCATATACCGCCGTCGGGAATGAAGTTTGAAAGCTTGGCAAGCAACGACACCAGCACCTTCTCTAACAGAGAGGCTTTCACCGTGGCACCGTCGGGACCTTTCAGCAAGGCTGCATCGACACCTTTGACAGCCATCTCCTTCTTGAGTCGGTCGCTGAGAGGTGCATCGAAACAGATAGTGTCCTTGGGATTCTTCAATATCTCAGCATAGGGCTTGATGCGATAAGGCACGTTGGCATACGGATAGGCCGGTGTGTCAAGACGGGCAGCAAGCTGACCGGGAGTGTGAGCTTCCTCTGCCTCCATCAGACGCAACAGATAGATAATCTGATGGTCGCCCCAGTAGCCTATATACGACCACGGGTCTGAGGGATCAACGGTTTCCCAGTCGAAGCCAGCCTTGGTAACGCGATAGGGGTTGTAGCCATCGGCGGTTGAACAGCTGAGGAACTTCTCAGTCATAGCCTCAAGCAGTGTGGGATACGACACGGCCAGTGCCTCCCAGTTCTGGAAGATGTCGCGCCAGTTGCCCTCATAGTCGAGCACCGGCTTGCCTGTGACAGGGTCGGTAGTATTGATGTTGAACTTGTTCCAGGGACGGGTAGGATCGCCGTGGCGACGGCTGAAGCCTAACGGCAGCGGATTGTCCTCCGTGGGCTCAGCAAGGGGTATGCCGCCACGCATGATGTTGAACATCGTGTTAGAGAAGTGGCGGGCGGTGCGAGCCTCGTCAGCTGTGGTCTGAATACCATCTGCCTTAGCCACCAGCTGCACCAGCTTGTCGGTAGCTTCCTTCAGGTCGGTGTCCAGCAGGGCTTTCATGTCGGCTCCGCTGAGCAGCTGCTCCCTGAGAGCCACCACGTCGGTCTGGTCTTTCATCACGTCGGCCACGATGGTCCATGATTTCTTTTCAGCAGCGGCAAGGCTGAACTTCGTACCCAACAGGTAGGCACCGCTTTCTCCCTTCACTATGGTTTCCTCATGCAGGGGCTGTCCCTTGCGGAAAGCAGGCACCTGAGCTGCCGAGAGCAGATGCACGGGATTGTCGAGTCCCGTCTGCCAAACCACGTTGCAGCGCAATGCCTCGCTGGGTTCAGCCCTGTCGATGATGATGGCACTCAGGCAGAACAGTCCTATACCCGTCTGCTTCTCCAACTGGGTCTGCTTGTAAGCGTTCACCAAGTTGCTGGAGCCTTGCTGCAAGCCGCTGGGCACACCACAGGGCATCACGTTCTGGATGCCGTCGAGCACTTCAAGACTTGCCGTTTCTGTTCCCATGTTCTCCAACGTAACTTCACGCTGGAAGCCGAAGCGGTCGCCGGGAGTCCACTGCCAGCGGAAGCACAGCTGCCAGTCCTTATTTATCTCTTCAAAGATGACACTGTTGCCAATGCGGCTCTTATACAGGTTGCGCTCCAGGCTGAACTGTGCCTCACTGCGCACTGAGAACGGTTCCCAGCAGCGGCTGTCGCCTGCACGACGCACAAGTGTCTTGCTGCCGGTGCTCTCCGACGATGCCGTAACGCGGTCGTCGGTCTCGTAAGGGAACAAAGCCCAGTCGGCACTGCGCCGACCGGCGGTGATGCCGCCATTGCTCGACATAAAAGTCCATAGGTCGGTGCCACTAACCACGTTCATAAAGAACGGTTCCATGGCATCCACGTTTGTTATCTTGAAATAGCTGGCTGCCTTCGTCTGTTTGTTTTCGGTATTCATAATCATTTATTGTTTGTTTTGTTTCTGATTCGTTTCTTGATATCTTTGAATTGTTTTTTCACGTTCGACGGGGTGGAACGATATGGCGTTATCCTATGAACCTCGGCCAGCATCTGGCAGGCTATGCGCGGTTGCAGCTCATAAAGCCCCTTGCTGTCGGGCTTTCCTTTGCCACAGATGCCAAACCACTCCTCGTTCATGTTGTTCTTGCCCTTTATATAGTCGAACCTGTAGCCCCCGTTGGCCCAGGAAGCACTTGTGTCGTGAACATCCAAGCCTGTCGTCTGGCCACTTTTCCACCAGCCGTCGCTGAACTGGAACGTGAAACCACCGAGGCAGTTGCCCTGACGGCCCATCCCGGCAGCATTGAGATATATCTCGCGCCAGTTGTTCAGCAATATCTTTGCCTGCTCCATCTGGGCTTCGCGCTTCGTCACGGCGTTAAAGGCATCGGCTCCGAACTCGGTGAGGACAACCGGCTTGCCAAACTTCTTCCTCACATCCTTGAACAGAACGTCGAACGAGTCGCCGCGATAGCTGTTCACTCCCAGGATGTCTATATCCTTGCACTCCTCGGCTATGATGTCGATATACATCAAGTCGCCGTTGCAGATAGCCACCGGATGCGCCATGTCTATGCTTTTAACTCGCTGGGCAGCCTCGTTGAACAGTCTGTAGAGCCCCCTTGCCTTAGCATCGGGCAGATTGCCGTTCACCGGAATATCCTCAGTCTCGGCACCGCTCCAGAACAGTCCATAGTTGTTTTCGTTCCCCAACAGATAGAACAGCACTCCGGGAGTGTCCTTATAGGTGCTGACAAACTCTTCCACCTCGCTGAGCAGCTGCTTCCTCACCCCCTTGTCGCAATAGTCGGTATGGCTTTTGTCAACGCCGTCGACCACCAGTCCATATCGTCCAAACGAGTGGTTTATCATCGTGTAGATGCCATACTGCCTGTAGATGTACTCTATCCAGCGCGGAGGAACCGTGGCATACTGCCTGATAACGTTGACTCCCATATTCTTCAGCAGCGACATCTCGTTCTCCAATGCAGCCTTTATCACGTCGTCGGGCTGTGTCCATAGACTGTAGGCATAGTTGGTTCCGATGGGAAAGTAATCCCAGTTCATGCCATTGAGGAACAGAGGAGTGCCATCCACCGTCAGCCGGCTCCCCTTGGAGTCGCTGACTATTCTTATTTGCCCCTGACCATACACCGTGCAGGTCAGGAGCAAAGCAATAAAAGCCAGGATAGCTTTCTTCATATCAGCGCACTTGTGTTAGTCCTTCAGTGTAAACTTAACACTCTGGCGCAGGTTGTCCGACGCATTACCGACAAGAGCCTCGAACTCTCCAGCCTCGGAAGTCCACTTCCCGGCGGCCTCGTCGTAGAAGCTCAGTGCCTTGTTGTCGATGGTGATGCTCACCTCACGGCTCTCGCCGGGCTGCAACATCACTTTCTGGAAGCCCTTGAGTTCCTTCATCGGACGGTCGACAGTGCTCTTCACGTCGCGGATATAGAGCTGCACCACCTCGGCACCGGCCTTCTTGCCAGTGTTGGTGACAGTAGCGGTGAAGGTTATCTTGCCGTCGCGGGTCATCTCTTTCTTGTCGGCCTTGAGCCCGGAAATATTGAATGTGGTGTAGCTCAGTCCGTAGCCGAAGGCGAAGAGCGGCTTCTTCTGCTGCTTGTCGGTCCAGCGATAGCCCACATAGATGCCTTCCTTGTATTCCTCGTCGATGATTTGCTTGTCGCTGCGCCACGTGCCTGGGTATGTATTCAGTGCATGAGCACCGCAGTCATTGAGCTTGGCATACCACGTATAGGGCAGCTTGCCGCTGGGGTTCACGTCGCCAACGAGCACATCGGCCAGTGCCTCGCCCGACTCAGAGCCTGCAAACCATCCCTGCACAACGGCAGGCACCTTGGCAAGCCACGGCATCTCAACGCCGTTGCCCGAGATATTCACATATATTATATTGCCGTTAGCCTTAGCCAGAGCCTCGATGAGCTTGTCCTGACCGTAGGGCAGAGCATACTCCTTGCGGTCGTGGCCCTCGGCATCCTGATAGTCGGCCTTGTTCAGTCCGCCAACCATTATCACGCAGTCGGCCTTGCGAGCCTTCTCCACAGCCTCGGCGAGCAGCACTTCGGGCGAACGGCTGTCGGCGATAGAGCGGCCAACGGTCACTCCGTTGTAGCTCTGCACCGTGTCGCCCACGTAGCCACGCGCATAGTCAACCTCTATCTGCGGATTTATCTGCCGCAGACGGTCGCTGATGCCGTCGAGCGGAAGTATCTCTTTCTGAACCTTGAGCGACGACGAGCCACCGCCCACGGTCATCATCTTGATGGCGTTCTCGCCAACCACGAGCACCTTCTTCAGCTTGCGGGCATTGAGAGGCAGCAACTTGCCGCCCTTGGCCTTATTGTTCTGCAAGAGCACGATGCCTTCGCCGGCAATCTTTCGGGCTGCATCATAGTGAGCCTCTGAGCAGAGGAAGCCGCGCTGACGGTCGAGGCGCATGGTGGTGCGATAGAACAGTCGCAGCACGCGGCGCACCTTGTCGTCGAGTTCGCGAGTGGTGAACTTGCCCTCTTCTATCAGCTTCTTGTAAGGCTTCGAGAGATAGTAGTTGTCGTAGGCGTTGCTCATTCCCTCGGTCAAGCCGTTGGTCCATGTGCCGAACTCCATGTCGAGGCCGTTCTTCACAGCCTGCTCAGTGTCGTGGGCACCGCCCCAGTCGCTCACCACCACGCCGTCGTATTTCCAGTCGCGCTTCAGAATGTTGTTCAGCAAGTACTCGTTGTGACAGTTGTGCTGGTCGCGATAGAGTCCGTAGCTGCCCATGATGCCCCACGTGCCGCCTTCCTCAACGGCAGCCTTGAACGCAGGCAGGTATATCTCGTGCAGGGCGCGATCGCTCACCTTCACGTTCACCTGGAAGCGGTATTCCTCATCGTTGTTCACGGCAAAGTGCTTCACACACGCTGCCACGCCCTTCGACTGCATTCCCTGTATGTAGGGCACTACCATGCGCGAAGCCAGATAAGGGTCTTCGCCCATATATTCAAAGTTGCGGCCACCCAGCGGCGTGCGGTAGATGTTCACGCCGGGACCCAGTATCATAGCCTTTCCGCGATAGAGAGCCTCTTCGCCGAGGTTCTCGCCATACAGACGCGAGAGCTGCGGGTTCCACGTAGCAGCCAGACAGGTGAGCGCAGGGAAAGCCACGCACGAGTCGTTGGTCTGGTTGGCCTGCTGCCACTCGTCCCACAGCACGTCGGGGCGCACTCCGTGAGGACCGTCGTCGGTCCAGAAGTCGGGGAAGCCCAGGCGCTTCACACCGGGCGACGAGAATTTCGACTGAGCATGAATCACTGCAATCTTCTCGTCGAGGGTCATGCGGCTCAGCGCATCTTCTATGCGCTGCTCCACGGGTTTGCTCTCGTCGAGGTAAACAGGCACCTGCTGCGCCTGCACTGCCATCGCGGCAGTCAAGGTAATAGTAAAAAGAAGTCTTTTCATGAGTATCTATGGTATTTTATGTTATATCAACTATGCTGTAATTTTCTTCCAGAGGCTCTGGAATGTTACTCCAGCTGCTCTGGAGCATTATTCCAGCTGCTCTGGAGCGTTTCTCCAAGTGCTCTGGAATATTATTCCAAAGCCTCTGGAACAATTTTGGCGCAAGGAACCTGCGAACAGGATCCTACTCCCCTCCCTTGGGAAGGGGGCGAGGGTGGGTCCCCATTGACCTGATATACCCCTCCTCGGGCTTGCAGTTCTCGAAGCGGCAGTTGTGCAGAAACTCCTTCAGCAGCTGCTTCACTTTGTCCTGCGACGGGCGTGCCTCGCGCCACAGCTTGTAGGTGGAGCGGTCGCCCTCGGCAAACTTCACCATCACGCTGTCCCACTCTGCCGGCTTTTCGATGTTCATCATGCACGAATTACCCAGCTTCTTATAGGGCCAGAACGTGTATCCGATGTTGTTTTCCTTCATCACACGCACGAAGTCGGCCTGCCACTCGTATGTGTTGTGCCCTATCTCACCCATATACATGGGCTGTCCCGTGCGGTCGCGGAAGTCTATGAAGCTCTGTATGGCCGCCTTGGTGGCATCGCCGCCGTAGCGGTGGCAGGTGTACATAATCTTGTTGTCAAACTTCCAGTCGCCGAACATATCGAAGCGGCTGTTCCACTGCGCGCCACCTAATAATATAATATGGTGTTTGTCAACCTCCCTGATAGCCGCTACCAGTCGTTTGTAGAGCGGCTCCAGCAGGCGGTTGATTTCTTCCTTGTCGTCGAAGTAGGTTGCTATGGGCTCGTTCATCAGCTCATAGCCCAGGATGGTAGGCTCGTCACAGTAGCGACGGGCTATCTTCTGCCAGATGTCGCACATCAGCTGCTGGCTCCTCTCGCTGTAGAAGAGCCACGGATAGCCATAGCCATCATCAATGTTGTCGCCCGTCTGCCCGTTCGGACAGTCGTGCATATCGAGAATGAGGTAAAGACCGTTGGCCTTGCACCAGCTCACCACCGAGTCCACGCGTGCAAAGCCGTCCTGCCGCGCCGACAGCCCCATGTAGTCCTCGTCGGTGAAGAGCTTGTAGTTGAACGGCAGGCGTATCGTGTTGGCACCCGTCGAGGCTATGAAGTCTATGTCGCTGCGGGTGATGTAGTTGTCCTTGAACTCCGCCCAGAAGTCGGCAGTGGCATCAGTGCCCACCAGCTGGCACAGCACCTGATTGATCATCCACGCGCTGTTGGCCTTCGTGAAGCCGAACATATACCCCTCGGGGTTGAGCCAGTTGCCAAGGTTTGTACCCTGAATATACAGTCGCGTCCCGTCGGGCTTCACCAGATTGGTGCCCTCAACGCGAACAAAGCCCCCCTGAGACTTGGCATTAAGTCCCAGGGCAAGGCTTACTAATAGTATGATAACAGTTATTTTCTTCATTATTTCTTCTGGAACACTCTTACGTAGTCAACCTTCATGGTCACAGGCAGGGCACTGTTGTCAACTCCATACATGCCACCCCACGAGCCGCCCCAAGCAAGGTTGAGGATAATGTGGAAGGGCTTGTCATACGGATAGTTCCTGACCGTGTGGTCGCTGGTATACGAGAGCAACAGGTTGCCGTCTACATAGGTCTTGATATAGTCTTTGGTCCACTCCAGAGCATACACATGATACTCGCTCTCAGCAGTGCCGATGTTGCGTTTCTTTGTCACCTGAGAGCCATTGGTGTTGTGGTTATGTCCCTCTGCATGGAGGCTGGACGAAACCTCATTGGGCGCGCAACCCACTTCCTCCATGATGTCAATCTCACCACACTTGGGCCATCCTTCGTTTGCCCAGTCAACAGAGATAGGCATCATCCAGTAGGCAGGCCATGTGCCCTTGCCCTTCGGCAGCATCATACGAGCCTCAATGTAGCCATACTGCCAGCCCTTGCCGCCATTCTTGGCATTGATACGTCCAGAGTATATCTTTCCGTCGCTGGCCTTGAAGCAGTTGATGTTCAGTCGTCCGTCTACTATCTCCGTGGTGTGCATACCGTCGATGGTCTGCGTGCCGGGGCGATAGTTCTGCAGTTCGTTGTTCACCCAGCCAGAGTTCTGGTTTTCCCACTCCCACTTGGCAGTGCTGAGCTGTGTGCCCTCGTTGAACTCGTCGTGCCACACCAGCGCATAACCGTCGGGAGCAACGATTTCGCGGTCTTCTGCCGACTCCTGATAGACACTGATGTCTACACTCTCGGCACCAGCCGTTACAGTTACTTTACCAATACGGCTCGCCTTAGAGTCATTGGCGGCGGTAGTGACAGTAAGCTGGGAACCGTTCACCGACGTGCTGATCCAGCTGTCGGATGCCGTTGCCTGCCACTCTTCGCTTGATGTAACATCTATATTGAATGATTCGCCACGCGAATTTGAGTTGATTTCCTTCTTTGATACTTGCAGGGCAGCACTCTGCACCACTGTGATGGTGGCACGTCCGGTGCCCGACTTCACGGTAATGGTAGCAGTGCGCGAAGCACCTGTATTGGGTTTCACCGTCACTGTGGCAACACCGCTATTGCTTGCAGACCCAGTGATGGAGAGTTGTAGCCAGTTGGATGCGTCGTCATTGACAAAGGCAGTCCACTCGTTTCCCGTTGTCTTAACGTTAACAGAGAAGGTGCCGCCCACAGCCGGGCTATTCACTGTAGTTTGAGATAAGTTGATTGTGACCGAGGAGGAGCCGCCGCCGTTTCCACTGTCGGCATCATCGCCGCAGCTGCTCAGTGTCAGAATAGAAACAAGGGTAATCAATAATAGTTGCTTGATCCGCATAATAGTAATAAATTAAAAGTAAATATCGGTAAAGAAAAAGCTGAGGGTAGGCCCCGCAGGTCTGCCCTCAGCCTTATAGAGACTATTGTTTATTTCGGATTGTGCTTCTGGATGATGATATTCGAAATCTTGTAGGTTTCGCCTGGTTCGCGGAAACCGAAGTCGAACATCAGCTTACCCTCAGTGAAGCCACTTGCGGCTACACGCTTTGCATAACGGATCTTGTTGTCACCAGCCTTCACGCGAACATTGCCTACCTCTGCTACGATAGCATTATCGTCATTGTTGCCTTGGCAGAACTTGAACGTTACGTTCTCCTTATCAACGCTCGAGTTTAAGTCTATACTGAAGTCGTAGTATGCGCCTGCCTCAATGGTGATAGGACAAATCATTGAGCACTGACCCTGCCATGCTTCGTTACCTCCACTGGTGGTAGTGATAGTGTAAACACCGTCTTTGTAGCTTGTAACAGGAAGAATAGACGGATTGTCATCGCTTGTTGGATTCCATCCGTAGGTAGCCCACCAGAGGGTGAGCTCACCCTTTGTGTTGTAAGGAGCACCGAGGTTCAATGGAGAATTTACATCCGCCCAGTTAACCATATCGGGATCGAATTCCTTTGCAGATGCTTCGTCGGCACCGTTGATAAGGATTAACTGCCAAGAAATTCCATCAAGGTCGAGCGCAAGTGTCATGGTCTTGTTGGTAATGTCGATTACGCGGAAGGTGCTACCCTTGTCAAACTGTGAGTCGTCGGCCATGTATGGGAAGAGTGTTCCGGCTGGCAAGGTGAGCATTATCACATCTTCGTCTACATTGTAGTCGAAGCCGTAGGTAGAAGTCATGGGATTTTCGACAGCATCGTAGTCGTTATTCGGATCCTGGTTCGGATAATGGCTTACACCCTTATTTACGAATATCAAGCCATCATCACCCGGACTGTAGGTGTACTCGCCCTTGGCGGACTTGATGTCGGTAGGCATCGTGAAGGTAATGCGGTCGTCGTAGATACCGTTGTTGGCCTTGTCATTGGCATTGGCTGCCCACCACTCAGTTGGGTTCGCGTAAGGACCGCAGCCCATGTGTGCCTTCTTGCTGGCATAGATGCGCCACTCCTTGGTTTCGCCGTTGGTAAGCTTCTGCAGGAACGGAGTGAAGTCGTAGCGGGTCTCGTCTATGTGGAACGAACCGGTGATTTCGCCGTCGCTGACACCGTTGGCGTTGCCAACCTTCAGAGAGTAAGAGTAGTCGCCCTCCATAGCATAGAACTTGCGATAGCCGGGGTCGGTAGTGGTCTTTCCGTCGATACCCCAGATAGGATACAGACCGGGAGTGAGAAGCTTGAAGGTAACAAAGTTCGTTGACTGGTCAACAGATACGAGGTAGTCTACACCTTCTGTCAGACCTGCAACACTTGGCTGGCCTCCCTGATTGGCTCCGTCGAAGTCTTCGGGAGAGCAGGCGGCAAACGTCATTGCTAATACCGACATCAAGGAGAGGCCTATTGTCTTAAATATCTTGTTCATAATCTATGTTCTTTATATATAAATAAGGTGTGATTTTAATAGCCTGCATTTTGCTTCAGGTTAGGATCGGCACTGAGCTCACTGTAGGGAATAGGCAGATACTTGCGATTCTGAGACCAGTTGTTGGTGCGGTCTGAAGCCGAACCTGCAACGAGAACGCTCTGAGCCTGGCCCGAACGAACGAGGTCGAAGTAGCGCTTGCCTTCGCCTACGAACTCAAGCTTGCGCTCGTCGATAACTTCTTCGTAGGTGACAGAAGCCTTGGCTGTAACGCCTGCGCGAACACGTACCTTGTTAACATACTCGGCAGCCTTGCCTGCATCGCCATTGGTGAGCAGCTCAAACTCGGCAGCGTTGAGCAGTGTCTCAGCATAGCGGTAAATGCGGAGGTTGTTGTTGAAGTTGAGGTCGGCATCCCAACCAGCGTTCTTCACGTTCTCAACCATCGGCAGATACTTCTTCAGGAAGAAGCCTGTATGCTGCCAAGCGTGGGTGTACTCCTTGCCAGCTGCTTCGGCAACGGCATCGGCATTGTAGCAGGTAGCATCGCGACGGGTATCTGCCTCGTCATACATCTCGTAGGTTGACTTCAGCACGGGACCGAAGCTCCAGCCGGTGTCAACACCGTCGAGTCCAGACTCCCAGCCACGCGGACCAAGAAGGCGAGGAAGCACTGTTCCGCCGACAGCGAGTACGTTGTCCCATCCACGCTGGTGGTTGGCATCGTTGTAGTTTACTTCGTAGATGCTCTCTGAACCCCATTCGCCAGATGCCTCCCAGATGGCTGCAAAGGAGGGGTTAAGGTCGTATTCGCCAGAAGCAATAATCTCCTTCATCATGTCGTAAGCCTTCTGATAGCGGCTTTCGTCCTTCTGATAGAGCACGAAGTCGGCATAGATCATCTCGGCAAATGCCTTGGTAACATATCCCGCACGGGCATCGGCCTCGCGCATAGGCAGTAGATCCAGGTCGATGGTAGCCTCAAGGTCGGCAATCACCTTATTGTAAACTTCGTCAGCTGTGAGCTGCGGAGCAAGGTAGTTATCATCCTTGGTGAGGTTCTTCTCGTAGTAGGGAATATTGCCCCAGAACTTCCAGAGGTTCAGATAGTAGTATGCACGCAGCACATGAGCCTGAGCCTTGTAGTAGGCTGCGTTGGCCTCGGTAACGTCGGTGGCCGACATATCGAGGGCATCGACATAGGCAATGAGGTCGTTGCAACGCTTCACGCCGCTATACTCAGCAGTCCACAGACCGGGAAGAGTGTTGTTGGCATCGGCATTGAAGTTGGCCATTTTCTGCCACATAAGCATGTCGGAAGACGTAGCACCACCCACGTTCATCTGGTCAGACATTACGTCGGCACTGAGGTTGATGGGGTTGTAGTTACCGTTGCTCCAGTCGGGCCAGTGCAAGGGGTCGTAGCAGGCTACAAGGGCTTCCTGAATATGGGCATCATTTTTGAAGTAGGTAGCGAGGTCGTCCGAATTGGGATTATCCAAGTCAAGGAAGCTCTCCTTACAGCCGGTCATTCCGAGCGTCAGTACGCCAGCTACTCCTAAGATAAATATATTCTTGATTTTCATAATTGTTTTTCTTTTATTATTTAGATTAGAGCGATACGTTGAAACCGATAGTCCAAGTGCGTGCCTGCGGATATACACCGTAGTCTACGCCGAGCGATGTGCCACCCGAAGAGATTTCGGGATCGAAGCCGTGGTACTTGGTGAAGGTAAATAGGTTCTCGGCTGCTACATAGACACGCAGACGGTCGATGCGAATCTTCTGGGTGATGCTGCGAGGCAGGGTGTAGCCCAGCTGGATGTTCTTCAGGCGGAAGTAGCTACCGTCGAATACATACATGTCAGAGGCTTCCCAGTTCAGAGTTCTTGTCCTGTCGAGAACAGGCACTGCGTTGCTTGTGCCGGCACCTGTCCAGCGCTGCAGCATCCAGGTAGGATAGTTGGTAGAAGCGATGTCGGTACGAACGGTTGCGTCGAACACCTTTGCACCGCCTACACCCTGCCAGAACATCGAGAAGTCGAAACCACGCCACTCTGCGTCGAACTTCAGACCGTAGGTCCACTTAGGAGTACCGTTACCAATGTCGGTGCGGTCGTCGTCAGTAATCTGGCCGTCGCCGTTAACGTCAACCATGCGGAAATCACCAGGCTTAGCATTGGGCATAATCAAGCCACCATTGGCATTGACATAGCTGTTAACCTCATCGTAGGTCTGGAAGATACCGTTGGTCTTGAAGCCATAGAAGAATGGGAAAGGCTTGCCGTTCTCTGCGCGAGTGATGGTACCTACGCCCTGGAAGCTGTCGAGGTTAGCCCAACCGGTATCGTTTCCGTACTCAATAAGCTCGTTCTTCAGGTAAGAAGCATTGCCCTTAACGGCAAACTTGGCATCGCCGGCATTGAACTTGTAACCCAGCTCGAACTCGACACCCGAGTTCTTCATGTCACCCACGTTGCCGAGAGGCTTGGCCTCACCTACGTATGAAGGAATGTTCATGGTCATAAGCATACCGTTGGTGCGCTTCGAGAAGTAGTCAACGCTGAAAGTCAAGGCATTGTTGAAGAAGCCGAGATCCAAACCAAGGTCAGTCTGCACGCTCTCCTCCCATTTCAGGTCGGGGTTGGCGAGGCCGCTGGCCTTTGTACCCTGAGCCAGGGTTACAGGATTGCCGAAGTAGCTGTTGTTGCCACCGGAGGTGAACACTGCGTATGCAAAGTCGCCGATGTTGTCGTTACCGTTCTTACCCCAGCTGAAGCGAAGCTTCATGTTCGAGAGCCAGTCGCGTGTCTTCTGCATGAAGGCCTCGTTCATAATGTTCCAACCCAAAGAGAATGAAGGGAAGGTACCGTACTTGTGGTTCTGACCGAAGCGTGAAGAACCATCACGACGGATAGTGAACTGAGCCATGTAGCGCTCGTCGTAGTCGTAGCTGCCACGGAAGAAGAGCGAAGTCATGGTGTGAGGAGTGCTGATCCATCCGGCAACGCTGTGTTCTACTACAGCACCCGTAACTTGTGATTTGTCCTCATTATAAGTAAGGTGGTAGTCACCATAGGCATAGCTGATAGAAGGCTTCAGCGGGTCTACCAGGTAGTCGCGAGAACCATTCATGCCGTAACCGCTGTTCTTCATGGCACTCTGACCAATCACAGCACTTACATGGTGCTTGCCAAAAATCTTGTCGTAAGACAGCGTGTTCTCAACCTGCCATACAGTGCCGCGCTCAGAGTCTGAATAAGCCTGAGTCGTAGTGGCATTGTTGTTCTTTGAGCGGTAGTAGGTCTGCGAGCGATGGCTGTCGCTACCCCAGAAGCTCATGTCGGCACTGTAAGAGAAGCGATACTTCAGAGCATCCCAGAGCTGCAGTTCGGCAGCAAAGTTGGCAACGAACTTGTGACTCCAGTTCTTGGCAGCCGGCATTGCTATCAGCGACAGCGGGTTGTTGATCTCGTTGTAGCTCGTGCCAGGAATCATCAGCACCTTGCCGTCCCACATGATGGGGTCGTAGGTCTGAGTTTCGTTGTTCTTGTCCTTGTAGGTGTACATGGCGGTCTGAGCTGCTGCGGCCTCACCCTCAACAAATGGACTCAGAGTTGGAGACAGCGTAAGGGCAGAACCCAGCACCGAGCCCCACTGTGAGTTGGTGTCGATACCAGTGCTCTTAACCTTAGCATAAGAGAGGTTTACAGTCAGGTCCAACTTGTTCAGGAAGTTGCGCTCCTTGCTGTCGTCGAACAGGTTGTAGTTGGTGTTCGAGCGGATTGTCATACGGTCATAGTTAGAGTGGCCGTAGTTACCGCCTACAATACCCTCCTGCTTGTAGAAGCCTAAAGACAGGTAGTAGTTGATTTTGTCGGTAGCACCGCTAACCGAGAGTTCGTGGTTGGTAACAGGAGCACCATTGTTGAACACCAGATCCTGCCAGTTGGTTCCTGCGCCGAGCGAATACGGATCGGCATAGATGGGAGCCTGGCCACCATTGATCGAACGCTCGTTCTGCAACAGGGCGTAGTTCGTGGCATCAAGCATGTCGCGGGTGCGCCACTTCGTCTGCCAGCCGTGAGAGAAGTTGTAGTTGATCTGAGCCTTACCCTTCTTACCCTTCTTTGTGGTAACGAGGATAACACCGTTGGCAGCACGAGCACCGTAGATGGCACCTGAGGCAGCATCCTTCAGCACTTCGATGCTCTCAATGTCGCTCGGGTTCAGGTAGTCGATACCGCCTTCGATAGGCATTCCGTCAACAATGTAGAGAGGGTCGGAGTTGTTAATGGTACCCGTACCACGCACGCGGATACGCGAAGCAGCACCAGGCTGACCAGACGACGACGTTACCTGCACACCGGCAGCCAGACCTTTCAAGGCGTTGTCAACACGCACAGGGGCTGTGCTGCCCAGGTCGTCGGCACTTACCTTAGCAATAGCGGCAGTAACGACGCTCTTCTTCTGAGTACCGTAACCGATAACGACTACGTCGTCCATCATCTTGGAGTCGTCCTTCAGGGTGACACGAAGGCCGTCGGCAGCAGCGAGCTCCAGAGTCTCGTAGCCTACATAAGAGAACACGAGGGTGGAACCGGCGTCCACCTGAACTGAGTAGTTACCGTCGATGTCGGTAATGCCGCCGTTGGTGGTGCCCTTCTGAACTACAGAGGCACCAATCAAGGGTTCGCCATTACTGTCGACAACAGTGCCCGTGAAGGTTCGCTTCTGGGCAAAGGCTGTCATGGTGACCATCAAGGCCATCACGAATGTAAATAGAAACCTTTTTTTGTTCATAATAAATAGTTATTTTTGAAATTAGATAAAGTTGAAATTCTCGTAAGTAACAGTTGCTAATCGCGGCGTTTAGGTTTTTAAATTCTCCGCAAAAGTATTTAACAATCGTTTACACACCAAATAAAGAACTACGCAAAAACCTCACTTTTCTCCTTTCCTAACCTCACCAAAACTGCATTTTCCCCCATTTCATCGCACTTTTCTGGTCGCAAGACGAAATTGGTTCGCTTGTCGAAGAATGGGGAAGGAGGTCGGGTTACAGTTCAGGCGGATATGCTATCCGCCTGAACAAAAGGAGCCAGGTATCAGGGGCGCACTATCCCCCCCTCCCATGGGGAAAGGCTACGGGTAGGCGAGCTTTGCTCGGGAATGGGGACGGAGGTGGGTACCAGTTCAGGCGGATATGCTATCCGCCTGCATAGAGTATGAGGATATATTATCCGATAAACAAAGACCCAGTACCTATTTATATATTTCAGCTGACTTCAAGCGAGGTTGCGCCGCAGGGTATTGCGGATTTAAAATCCTGATACTCGACTCAGGCGGATAACATATCCGCCTGAACAAAAGGAGCCGGGTGTCAGGGGCTGGCTATCCCCCCTCCCTTGGGGAGGGGCTGGGGGTGGGCTTCCACTCCACTCTTCCTTGGAAGTTGCCCCGCAGGGTATTGCGGATTAAAAATCCTTATACTCGGCTCAGGCGGATAGCATATCCGCCTGAACATGGGGGACGTGTCAGGGGCGAGATATTCCCGCCTCCCTTGGGGAAAGGCTACGGGTAGGCGAGCTTGGCTCGGGAATGGGGACGGGGGTGGGTCCTCAACTCAGGCGGATAGCATATCTGCCAGAACGTTAGGCTCCCTACACCCCGAAGGGGCAACGATACGTCAGCCCAGGGCAACGCCTTGGGGACAGGATGCAGCTAGTATAGCGCCCTGAAGGGGCAAAAGAATAAAACCCATACAAGAAGGCTGTGGGAAGGGGAAGCTGCTTTTCATTCTTTTGCCCCTGCGGGGCGACACTGATGTATAAACAAATACCCAAGGCGGTGCCTTGGGCTGAATTGTTGTTGGCCTATCAGGCCGTGTTACCACGTGTGTCCTGTTTTTAACTCCTCCCTTGGGGTAATCGACGGAGGCGCTTTGCTTGTCGAAGAATGGGGAAGGAGGTCGGGTTACAGTTCAGGCGGATATGTTATCCGCCTGCATAGAGTATGAGGATATATTATCCGATAAACAAAGAGGAGCCCACCCCCTCTTCCTTGGAGGTAGCACCGCAGTGTATTGCGGATTAAAAATCCTGATACTCGACCCAGGCGGATAACATATCCGCCTGAACTAAGAAAACAGGATGGATATCTGGTCAGTTCTTAAGCTTGAGACACTATTCTCTCACCACTAACCGTCTAACTTCTAACGGTCACTATCCCCCCTCCCTTGGGGAGGGGTTGGGGGTGGGTCGTCAACTCAGGCGGATATGCTATCCGCCTGAACGTTAGGCTCCCTACACCCCGAAGGGGCAACGATACGTCAGCCCAGGGCAACGCCCTGCGGGAAAGGATGCAGCAAGTATAGCGCCCTGAAAGGGCAAAAGAATAAAACCCATACAAGAAGGCTGTGGGAAGGGGAAGCTGCTTTTCATTCTTTTGCCCCTGCGGGGCGACACTGACGTATAAACAAATACCCAAGGCGGTGCCTTGGGCTGACTGATTGTTGGCCCTTCGGGCCGTATCAGAGGGTGTGTCAAAATAGGCACATCCTCTTTTTTTACGCAAAGCCCCGACTTTCTCAAGCCAGGGCTTTGTTATGTCGTAAAGTTTTTGTACCTTTACAACATGCCAAATAAAATATCACAAAAGT